>Ga0123342_1001730_pt1 | contig 36790 bp, 14 predicted proteins | sample Turbeawhitnodule_FD_89960 | JGI IMG/M metagenome (GOLD analysis project Ga0123342, IMG submission 89960) | Root nodule microbial communities of legume samples collected from Mexico - Turtle bean Mexico white nodule | ecosystem: Host-associated > Plants > Roots > Nodule | place: Mexico: Nepantla...
GCCGCTAGGGCGCCTCTTTGTCCTCTTTTTTGCAGGAATTCACAGGCAATCAGTGGGAAGGAGTCCTTAGCTGACGGTTGAGGTCGCGCACGAAGACGTCCCGGTCAACCGGACGGAACAAGGGACATGCAACAGCTCGAACACCGCAAACGACCCCTTTAGAATCTGGACGTACCCTAGGTATGCGGCCATCTGAGGGTCCTTGGCCTGGTATTCTCTCGTCACCTGTCCCGTGATGTTCTTCACATGTTTTTCTTCATTTTCTTGGTCATTAACTCGGTTCATCTCAAGCTCATGCTACTTTAGCTTTCCAAACAAGGAGGTTGTGGTCAAATCCTTGGATTTTGATATTGTAGTGACCTTTGGTTGCCAAGATCTGTCCAAGCATTTGAGGATCTTGATGTTTAGCTCCTCCCTTTCAAAGATCTTGCCAAGGCTAATGAGGTAATTCACTATGTGGGTGAATCTTTTCTACACATCCGAGATGGTTTCCCCTTTAAGCATCTTGAACATTTTATATTCTTGGATCAAGGCATGCTTCCTTGCCCTCTCCACATCAGTTATGCTCTCATGGGTAACCTCAAGGATGTCCCACATCTCCTATGTAGATGCACATTTTGAGACCCTGAAAAACTCATCAGAATTCAAAGCGAAAGTGATGATGTTCTTGGCAATACAATCATATTGAGCTCTTTTAATTTCACTCACAGTGCATTGGGACCAAGGTTTTTCAAAGGAAACATCATCTTTTTCAAATTTAGGTACAAAAGGATCATTTACAGTAGCATCCCAGATTCCTCTATCAATTGATTCAAAAAGATTTTTATTCTAACATTCTAAAAGTGATAGTTCAGTCCACAAAACAAAACTGGCATGTTTATAGAATCACCCTCCCCAAAGGATAGTTTTTCAACCATTTCAAAAAAGGTTTTAGGATCGAAACTTGAGTAACTTTCAATAACTCGGCTCCTGATGCCAATTGTTAGAATTAGAGGCCTAAACAAGAGCAGGGTGAATTGTTTTTGAAAGATTTTCTCAAAGATATTGAATTTTTGTTCAACTCAATAAAATTTATGTTTTTAAGTTTAATTCCAAAAAATCAACTAGTTGTTTTCACGAAACAACCGATTTTTTATACCAGCGGAATGTAAAATAGTGTTAAAACAGTGTATGAGTGTAGGGATAGAGAGAATCACACAAGATGTTTATACCGGTTCACTCTTAACCAAGAGCTACATCCAGTCCTCAACTAACCACTAAGCATTCACGAGTGATAATCTTTAACCCTTCAAGAACACATACAACTCTTTGGCAAACCAATATAATTTCCAAAACCACCTTCTGAAACTGTCATACACTCAAGTACAAAAATAAAATGTTTAAAGAAAGAAGGACATAGGATACACCTGGGTATTACAAAGCTTAAAGTCCATAAGTACAAAACCCAATCCTATTCCACACACTTGAGAAGATCCAAAGCTTTTGAAATCTTGAAAATCGTTTTTGATAAACTCTTTTTTCTTTAGTTAATGCAAAGGAGCGTAAAACAACCTTTATATAACCTCAATCAAGTGGTCAAAGCAGTTAAATCAAAAACCAAAAGCAATTAGAATCATTTGAAACATTTTAAAACACATAACAGAATTTTGTTATGAAAACACCCAATTGTTTTCCAAAACAATCGATTGAAATAAATTTCCTATTATGGTTTTCATAAAAAAAAAAACCAGTTGATTTGTGAACCAGTCAATTGATTCTGTTTGACAGCAAAGATAAAATAAAGCTAAGTTTTTCCAAACCATTTTAAAAATCATTAAGTGTCAAACAACAGGTTGATTCGACATTTCAACAGGTTGAAATTTCACACCCTTTTAGAAAACCCATATTTTCATAAAGGTAAAGATTCAAATGAACTTGGATCATCTTAAGGAGTGAATTAACAAATAAAAAACTACTAGAGAACACACACACACCCAACAGCAAGGTCTTCAAGCTTTCATCGTGGATTTGGAGACATCAAAGCATTTTATTCACATATTCAACCCAGTATTCTTGCACAAGTCACTCTGAGCTTACCCTAGTATTCTTTCACAAGCCACTCCTAGCTTAACCAAGTATTATTTCACAAGTCATACATGTATTAATGAAGTATTTTTTTCACAAGCCACTCCTAGGTTAACCTTGTAAGCAACCACTATTGGCTAATAACCAAGTATTCTTTGTCAAACAATCATTATTGGCAAAGATACATAAATTGTATGAGTGGTGATCAACAGATCACATAATAGATCACTAGAGAGGATCATCGTTTATCGCCATATATGATATTTGTGCACTCTCTTCAAGTTTGCTAATAAAACACAAACAATGTTCTTCTCTGAGGTATTTGATATGCACAAAATTTCAGCAAAGTTTCAACATAATACAACATTGACTCTTGCTTTTTTCTTCTTCTTGAGTTGCTTTATATAGGCTTCGAAGAAAGTAGCCGTTGTGAAACAGTTTCTGGTCATTGATTATCTTCGATTCTTTTTTAATATCTTTTTTTGTCTAATGAGCTTAATATTGAAGGATGCATTAAATGCACCCCATGCAACATTAAATTACTTTTTTCTTTATGTGACATTACAATAGATAAATGTACTTATATATTCTTAGATAGTGTGTCTTTCCTTGAATTTTTCTAAAGTGCAATGTTGTACGAAATAGATAGTCCTTCCAAAGTTGACAATCCATGACTCATGGATTTGTTAAAGAAAAATGTCTTTAGCTCTTTATCTAAGAGATCTTCTAATGTGATTGTCCTTTGCTAACAAGTCTTTTTTGCAAAAAGAAGTAGTAAACATTCCTTACAATATAGAATAAGCATTTATATGTTTTTTTATGTAGTATGAGGTTAGCATACTTCTACATGCTTATCATCTGAGCATGTACATGCTTTGTTAGACGTAAAATAAGATTGAATAGTGTTATATTGTTTGTCAGACGAAACATTTGTGTCTTTGCATAATTTGTTGTACTTACCTATCATCTTACAAAAGAAGCATGACCATGTTTATACTTAATTATTTTTAGCACTTAATCAAAATCACAAGGTGTTGGAATTTTTCTCTAACCGTCCTCCATTTACCTATAAATGGTTTAGTGTGACAAAAAAAAATTATATAATTTTTATAAAATGAAATTTGATAACATCAAACTTTTTTGTCACCTCGCTCCATGCAAAACCTTTTTATGCTCTCATTTTTTTTTTCACCTCAAACCTTTTTATCATGTCACTTCATGTAAAAACACTTAGACTATTAAATAAGTTAGGGACTTCTCACCATTTATTCTTGAAAATCTTTTTCCTATTTTTGACATTGTATTTTGTAATCCCAGACAAATTGTACCTTTTTAATGCCTCAATGATATTTGCATATGCTTGGATTGTTCAACTGTCATCCACTTTGCTACTATTCCTCTAATCATTTTTTTAAGTTACAAGAAAAGTTAGAATATAATCTCATCCAATATTAACTTCTTTGATAATCATTCCACATATGATTTGATATAATGTCCCAAATTTATACCTTCATTATATTATTTCAAAAGAATAATCGGGTAGCTAGGAAATATTTTTTAATATGTAAAATGTTGTCTTGATTACATTCCTCAATAAATAATGGCAATGATTAAATAATTTTCATAGATTTGTAAACCTCTTTTCGAATACTCTTTAAGGTATTGATAAGTACCAAATGTTCTTAATTTTTATATCAAATTAGGCCTAAAATCGCTTGGGCTTTTCTTAAAGTTGATCTAGCGTAAAAAGGTTTTTTCAAGAGCATGAAAAGTCGAAATTGCTTAAGTTTGGCTTGAAGCGAATCCAAAGCCAAAAGCTTTCTACATCTTTAAGAAAGGATTTCGTTGGGTCCGGCTTGAAGCAAATCATTCAAGGATTAAGAAACTTAGGATTTCACTAAGTTGATAATAGACTTTAATCTAAAGGTTTCTTCAAGGTGAAGAAAGCTAATTCGCTGAGCAGAATGATTTGGCGTTGAGTGAAAAGCAAATATAAAGGCAGAAGATAGTAGACTTAGCTGGAAAGCAGCATTCAAGACTCCGTGTCTTTTTTTTCAAGTTACTCATGCAAGAGTTTCTCTAGAAGCTTTATCATGAGTAGCTAAATTTATCTTGTTGGGATTGAAGAACATTGTAATATTTCTTAAGTTGTTGCTATTTATGAATTATTGTTTAAATTCAATTCTTATGATTGGATTGAATGCTTAAGGCTTGATAAGTGAGGAATCACCATTAATGATTTTAGAATTTTGATGATGATGGGAAACACTTTCATTTTCTGAACTCTTTCAAATCAACCAAGTATGTCAATGTTTGAAAACAAAATTGAGTATTTGACTTGAATTGTTCCATCTTAATGCAAAAACGAGCTAATTGTAAGTCAAGAAATTGATTATGATAGCTTGTTGTTCTAAATAACCATGATTAAGGGATTAACTTGGTTTGGCCATAAGTAATAGTGAACTTGAAGAACAAAACATTTCTAAGTAACAACAGCAAAAGATATTTACAAAAGTGATTCAATCCCAATATTTATTCCAAAGATCTAAACTTCTCCTTTTGCATATAGTTTCAATCTTACTATTAATATTATCTATATTTTATTTATTATATTTACTAAATATCTCATATGCACTCAGAAATCATCATATCCTTATTTCATTTCTATCTTGGTTATCTCTAGTCCTTATAGATATGACAACTCCTCTTATCAACTGTCCTACAGTTGACTCGATCCACTTGTCGAGAATAAAAATTAAATAACTCCACCATGAGATAGTATATCATATCATGTTATGATGTAATAATTTATTTCTTTAACATGAAACTTGCATCCCTCGCACACGATTATGAAAAAGCAACTATTTACTAATATAAAGCTATGACATAATCAACCAATGTAAGTAATTAAATTCAACTAACATTAAGGTATGATTAGTGAATCCTCCCTCTAGTAAGCACATCTTTCAAAATCCTAGAATTAGAGATTTTCCTTCCCACTCAACTAAGACATATGTATAATGATCCCAAACAATCCTTTCTGTTACAAGTAAGAAAATATATCTTAACAACGGTACCAAACAATTCTTTCATGGACTCGAGTTTGTAATAGATACGATATTTCCTTAAAATATATGTATAGATAAATACATAATCAATTGTGTGGTTGGTTGAGCATAGTTGATTATGTTATCACATAATCGAGTATGGTTACATTTTCATGGTGCATATTAATAGCGAGTGAACCAAATCAGAGACATACACATCAAGTAACCATGGTTAAAGTGTTATGTGAAACTATGCCAACAACAAAATGAAACCTAAAAATAATAACAATGTGTATGACAACTTTTCAGTGCTAACAACAACGAACAAGGTCACTCATTAATTGTGCTCAAAAGTGAGATATATGGAACTCCAATAAGACACACGACAACTACAAAAACCACGACCAAGAGGGAAATGGAGAGGATTTATTTTCTTGTTAACTATACTGAATCACTTGTGCCTTTGCAACATCTTCTTCCTACTTAAATGGGCTTCAAAACTTCTCAACAAACTACAACACTCACTAGGTGCTAAGTTTACGGGAAATGATAATGTGTGATAGATAAGTTCAGAATAATGGTAGTGTGTTCAATGTGGACAATGTGATAACTAAGATTATAATGGCACATGAATGTACCAGAATCAAGGGGGAAGGGAAAAATGAAAAATGTGCAAGTTTCACACTGACTTTTTCTTACATTTCTGATGGTTTAAGCATGAGACACACAAAAGAGAATTACCTACGTGAATAGATAGAAAGAAATGATCGTGAAAAGAGAAGTCCTTTAAAGAGAAAGAAAGACAATTTTATTTATTATTTTTAACATTGTTTTTGTAATTTTATTATTATTATTATGAAAATATTCATAATTAATTGTGTGTCTTTTAATTGATTACATGAAAAAGAAACTTAAAAAACTTTTTAGCAATATAATCGAATATGTATAATATAATCGATGGTGTGCACTTTCTATGTTTCTCTTCAGCCACATGCGCGTATATCTTCTTTCTTATTTCTCTTTTTTTTTCTATTTTTCTTCGGATATCCACCCATTTAAATCATCAGTCGTCTCTATTTTTACAAATACGTATTTTGTCCTTCATTACCATTTTTTATATTTTGTTGAGAAAAAAAATACCATTTTTTATTAACATGTTTCCTATTTTTTATACAATATTAATCTCCACTTAAACATTTGATTGCTGCGGTGATTCTCTTCATGAATTTTTTTTTTAATGCATTCCACTCACCTATTATTTTTTTTCTCATTCGATTTCAAATAGTTAATTAAATCTCATACAATGATTACTATTGTAAATTATTTTATCTTAGCATTTTTTTATTAGTCATGAAAATTAGGTGGATGAATGATTAGTTATAAATATAGCCAATTGTTACACTTAACGACGTAAAATCATTTTTATGCTTAAAAAATATTAGGTGACAAATATTTCGTAAAGATTATATGAAAATATCTGTAGTGATTGGTTTTATCTTTAAAATATTTAATTGATAAAAAATAGAATAATAATTAATTCATAAAATTTCTAATGCACATATTTTCATTTTATTTTATTTCATAACATTTATTATAAGGTATAAAATAAAATATAAATCAAATAAAACCTTAAAATAAATGCTTAAATATTCGGGGTGATACAATCAAAACAAAAAAGTATAAATATTTATAAAAACAAATATAGCAATAAATACTTTTCTCTTCACTCTTTTTTATAAAAATAGCATAAAACATAAGTATCTATTAATATATATATATATATATATATATATATATATATATATATAATTTATGCACGATCTTGTGCCTTATTAATGAAAGAGTTTAATTGTATACAATGCATAGTTAAATGGTAATGTCTTTTAAACTAAAACGTAACAAAATAGGTTTCATCTAGTTTATATAAATATTTGAGAATTATAAATGATTAAAAAAACATTATACGTTTGTAATTGTTTTCGTCGGTTGACCTTCGTTGACTAGATGGGCAAGCTTCGCTTCTAATATGCCTCCTCTTGGTGCATTGAAACAACGCTCCGTTGAAACAAAGGGGACTCTACCTGTTGATCACACTCTGAAGATCGTCAGTGAGAGCATACCAAATAATAATCAATTTCAGTCTATAGCACTCACAAACAGCATACCTTTACCGGGGGTCTCAAACCCCTTTTATAGTTACTCCTCTAACAGTTTTCACTCACGAGAATATAATCTCTAATGAAAGCATAAAATAATAACAGAAAATCACCTGCTCATGTGCACCTTTCATGTTTAGGTGCTAACAACAGGAAAATATTTTGTCCACATGCACCTTTGCTCACGGTGCTAACCACAGAAGAGAATCTTGTGCACCTTTATTGTCGGGTGTTCTCCACTTATTTAACAACTTTATATATTCAACTAACAATTTTATGCATATATTTATTTAACTAACAGCTCTGTGTATATTCACATATATTCTATTCTAACAGCTTAATGTATATCAACATATATATTTAACTAACAACTTTATATTAATATATGACCAAACTTATTATTTTATCTATTTTAATTATTCTCCATCGGCTTACCAACGAAACTGGGCTAAGCCCATAATCCGCTTTTGGACCCAAAGCCGAGCTTACCATACCCAAATGCTTGGACCGAGGTCCTGAGCATTTCTATCAAGTACACAAGCCCCCCAGGCTTGAGCCGAGCACAACTAGGCGAAGAGGCTTTATAGTGTTTTGGCGGCTGACGCGACGTTTTCCCCAGTGAGTAGGTGAGGCGCGATAAACGAAGTGTTTCTGAGGAGACGTCTCACTGCACTTAACCGAGAGCGTACACGTGACGCAACATCGACAACGAAGAAAACCTTACCGCCATTCGTATATACCCTACTCGAGTTTCTCTTAGCGCCACACTGTTTCATTTCTCCTTGCTTCAGAAACTCCTCCTCCACGTTGCCTTCTCATTCTTGTGCCTTCACCATCACCATCGCGACAAGCTCACCACCGTTACCAGGTAATCTTGACTTCATTGATGATTAGTTGGTTGATGATGTTGCATAAAATATGTTTTTATTCTACCATTGATTCGTTCAATCTATGTAGCCTGAACTGTATCTATACTTTGTTTGTGTTTGCTTGTTCTAGCTATTTTCGACAACGGATTACAGTGTCTTGTACCCCTGGGCCAAAAAAGATCTTTTGAAAAAACCTCTTACTACACGACCCATCAGCGCCTTAGAGATTTAAGAGAAAATGGTTGTACGATGAGTAAGGGACATCAGAGCTGTGTAAAAACCGTAGAGTGTAGGGAGGGTGAGCCCATTTGTTGCATTGAGTCCTCGAACCCCGAGGATCAGTTTTGTTTCTTTTACGCTACCTTTTCAAAAAGGTCCTCTTACAACTCCCTTTGTCCATTTTTGAAAAAGCGCTTTTAACCAAGCTCAACATCGCCCCTGCCCAGCTACACCCTTATAGTTGGGCATTCATCAGCACTTTCATTATTCTGTGTGCTCAGTTCGGTATCTCGCCATCTGTTGAAGTCTTTTTATACTTTTTTGAAGCCAAACACGTAAGTACCAAACTATGGGTGTCTCTCAATGTTGCCCCTGGAAGAGCCTTACTTACCCTCTTCCAATCCTCCTACAAAAACTTCAAAGGTAAGTTCGTTAAAGTCCAAGCCTCCACAGGAGATCCAACCCTTCTGCATGAATTTCCCTTGTATTAGACCCCCGAGCCCAAATTTTGGAGTGCTCGACGCCTGGAAGAGCTATCATCCAAAGACCAAGGTATCTACCATTGACAGGCTTGAAGGTTGTCTTCGACACCTCCTATAATATCCAAAGAGTACCTTCCCGGTACCCTAAAGGCTTATAATGGTACTCCTTACTTCTCAATCTTGGTGAAAATAACCCTGCCACCACTTACTAACCATTTACTTATTTTCTTTACAAGGAGGATGTTGACCCATATCAGCAAGAAAGAGCTAGTCGAGATGGCCAAAAGGATGAGGGTAGATGTCATCATGCCCAAGGATTCCTTAGCACAAAAACAAAAAGCTCCAACTACCACCACTCAAGCCCCGACTGAGCAAGACGAGGAAACCACCTCGGGGCTTGTTTTCAAAAGAAAAAGTAAGGCAACTGTTGCCCCTACCGAGCACTCTCACTCGAATGGACAAGCTCCTTCCCATCATGTTGCTCCTTCAGAAGGCCAGGCTCCACCCCTAGACGTGATTGTTATCCAAGAGGGCGAAGCGGAGAGCTCTAGGGGAAAGAACTTGTGGGACTCGAGCTTCGACGTCCCCACCCATGGTGAACACACCTTCATGCCTAGCGACGACAAGGACAAGCTCATGGCCCACGATGAAGACCAACTATATCATGATGCAATGAAGCAAATCGGGCAAGTCTTTGCCATGGGATGCTTGGCTATTTCAAAGACAAGAGCCCAGAAGGCAGCAGAAGATCAGAAAGTCCAAGAGAATTTGGAGCTCCGCAAAAAGATGGAACTTCTTCAGTCTGATCTCCAACATTCAAAGGGCCTACTTTAAGAAGTCGAACGAGTTCAAGCTGAGAAGTCTAAGGAAGCAGTGGACCGAGTTCACGAGGCAGCAGATCAAGCCAAAAAGGCAGCTAGCCTAACTGAAGAAAGAAACACATTGTTGGCCGAGGTTGACAAGTTAAAAAGGGAGCTGACCCTCAAGGACGAAACCCTCGCCAAAACCATAAATTCCTTTAAGCAAGATGATGCCCAATCCTACCTTGTAGGATTCGAGGAAGCTGTTGAACAAGCAACAACGCTTCATCCCTTTTTGGACTTCACTGAACTCGGTCCGGGTAAAATCGTGGTTGATGGCCAACTAAGGGATGATTAGCCCAAACAAGTAATGGTTTGTAATATGCTACAATTTGCTTACCCTTTAAACAATTTGAACATTTTGTGACTTTATGTTATTAGCATCTTTTTTTTTTCTCATTTTCAAATGCATGCCTCGCTACTTAACTTATCATATAGCAAACTTCGACTTGCTTAAGTATAACAACTACTATCAACACACATACAGATACTCTACTACTTATCATATAGCAAACCTCAACTACCTTAAGTATAACAACTATTGTTAATATACACACAAATAATTTAACACTTAAGCTAGCTCATCTCTATATCTTGAGTAATAAAGATAACAAGAATCCGACTTAGGCAAATCTAAGCATGACAAACAGTGGAATTATCACTTAACAAAGAACTAACCTTTTGATGAACTATACACCCATAGTCACGACAAGCCTATGCTCAATCTCGACGTGCATGGGTGTATTTCACCAACTTGGCTAATGGCCATATATCTTGATGTCGCTAAGCTTTGCCTCGTAGAGCGCCTACCCGGATAGTCACACCCTTCTGAGCTTGGTCGTCTTATCCTGCGTCAAGAATGGTTCATTCCTCTCCCAGGGTACCTAAACTCGGATACTCACTCATACACCGAGCTAACCCCTAACTACCAAAGGTATGAGCAAATGATTTCACTACGCATCATTCATCTATTTCACAAAGCACCTAAAATCGGGTGATTGCTCGCGCACCGAGTTAGCCCCACTTACCATGCATTTAAACAATACTTATTTGCAGAGCGCCTAGACTCGAGTGATCGTTCTTACACCGAAATAGGTCGTCTTACCTTGTCTTGAGCCAAACAACTTAGTTGCAGAGCGCCTGTACTCGGGTGGTCATACTGACACCGAGCTAGGTCATCTTACCTAACACTAGATAACCAATTTATACACAGGGCGCCTATACTCAGATGACTCTATTCACTACGAACTAGGACATCTTACCATACCTTATCGTTTACTAATGCAGTGTGCCTACTCGGCTAACCGAGTTATGTCTTACCATGCCTTAATGTTTTCCAATGCAGTGCGCCTACTCGGCTGACCGAGTTACGGCTTACCGTGCCTTATTGCTCGTCAATGCAGTGTGCCTACTCGAATGACCGAGTTACGTCTTACCGTGCCTTATTGCTCGTCAATGCAGTGCGCCTACTCGGCTGACCGAGTTACGTCTTAATGTGCCTTATTAGGGCGTTAACAGACTTTCCTATGACGTATAAATACATGCAAAAATACTTTGTCACACATACTCAGTTAATTAATCTCACAGGGCCTATACTCGGTTAACTTTGTCTGTTCTAAGTTAGGTCGACTTACCATGTACTCAACAACAAATTCATCTTCACAGGGCGCCTATACTCGGATGACTCTATTCATTCCGAGCTAGGTCATATTACCATGTGCTGGACAATAAATTCATCTTCACAGGGCGTCTATACTCGGATGACTCTATTCATTCCGATCAAGGTCGTCTTATCATGTGCTCAACAACAAATTCATCTTCACAAGGTGCCTATACTCGGATGACTCTATTCATTCCGAGCTAGGTTATCTTACCATGTGCTCAACAAAAAATTCATCTTCACAGAGCGCCTATACTGGATGACTTTATTCATTTCGAGCTAGGTCGTCTTACCTACTATTAGATAATCATTTCACGCTCAAGGCGCCTGTACGTACTGACGCCGAGCCAGGTCGTCTCATCGTGTGCTAACTCAAATAAATCAACTAAACTAATGCTCCATCTTTCAAGAACAAATTTGTCATTAGATGACCTCCTTTCCCTGAACTTGCAAGCTTGGACAGCAAGTTTGCTCGAGAGTTCTGCTCTCTGGGAACATGTACAAGTTCAAACGTAGAGAGGGCTGCTTTCAAGAGCATTACATACTTTAGATATGAGGCTAGTTGTAGATCTTAGGCCTGATACTCACCCGTGACTTGCCCCGTGACAAGCAACAAGTCACTCTTCACCAATAGACTCCGAGCTCCCAACTCCTTGGCTAGCAACATTCATGTTACCAAGGCCTCATACTCAGCTTGATTATTGCTTACGTTAAACACGAATCTCAGGGCCCTTCTAAAATGACCCCACCTCCACTTTCATGTTGGTTGGAGGATCCATCTACCGAAAGGACCCATTGGAAGTCATTAGGATCAACATACACCTGACCCTTAATCGGCCCTGAAGGTTCATATTATATATCAAACTCAGATAACTCAACTGCCCAATGAACCATCCGACTATGTCGGGCTTTTGAAGAACCTTGAGAATGGGAAGATCAGTCATCACAATCACAGTGAAGCTCTGAAAGTAGTGGCAGAGTCACCAAGCTGTAAACACCACGGCTAAGGCAGCTTTCTCGATAGCCTGATACCGAGTTTTTGGTCCTTGCAGTCCCTTACTCACAAAGTAGACCGACTTTTGGACCTTATCTTGATCTTGCAAAATGACCAAGCCGATTGTCCGATCTGTAATCGCAAAATAAAGACAAATAGGGGTACCAGGAATTGTCTTACCAAGAACAGGGGGATTGGCTAAGTACTCCTTTAACTTGGTGAAAGCTTCTTCACACTCACCAATCCACATAAATCAATTTTTCTTCTTGAGGCATTGAAAAAATGGATACCATTTATCTCCACTAGCTGACAGGAAACGAGACAAGGCGGTTATGCGTCCAGTTAACTGCTAGACCTCCTTCATGTTGGCGGGGATCCTTATTCCTATGATTGCAACACATTTTTCGGGGTTTGCCTCTATGCCCCTTTCAGTCAACAAGAAACCAAGGAACTTCCCCGCTTCTACCCCGAACACACATTTTTAAGGATTAAACTTCATTTTGTACTTAGTTATTGTCGTGAATAACTCTTATAGGTCAACAATGTGTTGATCCTTCTCTTCCGACATGACGACCATGTCGTCTAGATGTGCCTACACATTTCGCCCAAACATTGGGGCGAGGATCCTATCCATTAACCTTTGATAAGTGGCGCCAGTATTCTTAAGGCCAAATGACATGACCTTGTAGCAGTAACTAGCGAACTCGGCCATAAAGGTTGTCTTGCTCTCGTCCCTCGAGTGCATACGAATCTGGTTATACCTCGAGAACGCATCCAGGAAGCTCAACAACCGACAACCCTAGGCGATGTCCACCAAGGATTCTATGCTCGGTAGTAGCTAAGAATCCTTGGGAAAAGCCTTATTAAGGTCGATGAAGTCGACGCACATTCTCCACTTCCCATTGGCCTTCTTTACCAACACAATATTCGCCAACCACTCAGGGTATTGGATTTCCCTTATGTGATCAACATTCAAAAGCTTTTAAGTTTCTTCTCGAATGAAAAGGCGTTTATACTTGTTGAACTTTCTCCTCCTCTGAACCACTGGCCTAACATTGTCATACATGGTAATCCTATGGCACAAAATGTTTGGGTCTATCTCGGGCATGTCCGCTATACAAAAAGTTGCAAGATAAGATAGCCAAGGTGATCTCAATGCATATAAATGCTTTTGCGTCGTCTTCTAATCGGACTTAATGGTAATAACTCCTCCCTCAGAAGAAGGCAACTTCATCTTCATATGTGTTCTTGAGGCCACCACACCCAATTTGTCCAGGGAAGGTCGCCCCAAAAGCAAATTCTAAGAAGATGACGCGTTAACAACGATGTACCTGATGGTGATCGTCCTAGTCACGACATTGTTAGAGAAGGTCGTCCTTAGCTCAACGCACCCTCGTACTTCTACCTGATCTCCCACGAAGCCGACCAAGCACCCATCGTATGGCCTCAGCTGGTCAGGGGACAACTGCATGCTAGTGAATGTTCCTAAGAACATCACATCACTCGAGCTCCCTTTATCAATCAAGACTTTGTGCACCTTCCTTTCTACGGTGATGACAAATATCACCATCGGATCATTCTCGTGAGGAACCACATCTTCCAGGTCAGAGCTCGTGAAGCAAAGAGTGGGCTCTGGGGGATGATCAGGTATCCTCCCCTCTAGGGACATCACTGCTTGCGCATATCGCTTTTGCTTGGAAGCAAAGTTTCCTCCCATTGAAAATTCTCCTAAGATGGTGTTCATCTCTCCATGAACCGATGTCTCATGTACTTAGTTCCTGAGAGTGCCCTCTCCCTTTGGCTCTCCCTGGTCAGCCTCAAGATAATCCTTCAGGAACCTTTCCTTCACCAAGCTAGCCAGTTGGTGGCCCATAGCTATGCATCACTCGACATTATGTCCAAATGCTTTGTGGAACTCACACCAGGCATCTCTTCATGATCCCAAATTTCGATTTGTCTTATGGGGAAACTTCAGCTTTTCTGCGACCCCTGGCATACTTAACAATTCTTTGTATCATACTCGAAACTTAAGTCGAGTATCTGGCTCCTCCCTACCCTTTATCTTGGGCTCGTCCCTCTTAACTACGTATGGCACCTCAAGTCCGTTCTTTTCTCGGTCGAGGTTTTATTGACTCGCAATGGACGATCCTATCGCGATCCCTTGTTCGAAAGTGGTGACCATCACGTCTTTATCATGCATTTAGAGTCTTACCGTGAGCGTCTAGAGTCTATTAAGATAATCCTTCAACGACTCTTCCTCCCTCTGCCTTACTTTCAAAAGGTCATATAACTTAAGAGGCTTGACCTAGTTGATAGAGAATTGTTCTCTAAACAATCTGGAAAACTGAGCGAAAGAGGTGAAGTGACCATCGGGAAGCCCACTGAACCATTGTAGGGTTGTACCTGTAAAAGTACTCATGAACATCTTACAACGGATGGCATCCGTTTCTCCAGAGATAATCATCTGAGCATTGAATGTCATGAGATGATTTTCAAGGTCCTTTCTCCCTGTGAAAGAGGCAATCTTGGGTGTGATGTAATGAGGTGGCACAAGCTCATCCATGATCGCCTGCGAAAATGGCTTGGGACTATCTCTTAAAGGAAAGTTCAGACCTCGTTCCCTAGAGGAACGTCTGTCACGTTGGTGTAGATTTCTACATAAGTCCTCATTGGACTTGCGTAATTCCTTGTTGGCTACTCGGGAGACCTCGATCTCTGCCATCAGCCGATCCTGCAGAAGTACTTTCTCCTCTCGGATTCGTTCTTGCTCTTGTTTATATTGCTTATTGGCCTCCTAGAGAGCCCTCATGGTCTCCATGAGTTGCTGTAAGGTGGGGGCATCGCTTCCTTTAGGTCCCAACGGTCCTTGCCTAGTGTTTCTCATCACGTCGAAAAGCTCAAACACGAATGTGGATGAGATCAAGTTTTATCGTGCCCTACGGTGGGCGCCAAATGTTCTCCCCGGTTGAGCTTCAGGTTGACTAGATGGGCAAGCTCCGCTTCTAATCTGCCTCCTCTTGGTGCACTAGAACAACGCTTCGCTGAGACAAAGGAGACTATACCTGTTGATCACACTAAGTCAGTGTGAGCATACCAAATAATAATCAATTTCAGTCTCTAGCACTCAGAAATAGCATACCTTTACCGGGGGTCTCAAGCCCCTTTTATAGTTATTGCTCTAACAACTTTCACTCACAAGAATATAATCTCTACTGAAAGCATAAAATAATAACAGAAAACCACCGGCTCACGTGCACCTTTCATGTTTGGGTGCTAACAACAGGAAAATATTTTGTCCACGGGCACCTTTACTCACGGTGCTAACAACAAAAAGAATCTTATGCACCTTTATTCTTGGGTGCTCTCCACTTATTTAACAGCTTTATATATTCAACTAACAACTTTATGCATATATTTATTTAACTAACAACTTTGTGTATATTTATTTAACTAACAGCCTTGTGTATATTCACATATATTCGATTCTAACAGCTTAATATATATCAACATATATATTTGACTAATAGTTTTTTATTAAGATATGACCAAACTTATTATTTTTTCTATTTTAATTATTCTCCACCGGACTTACCAACGAAATTGGGCCGAGTTCATGACCCACTTTTGGATCCAAAGTCGAGCTGACTATACCCAAATGCTTGGACCGAGGTCCCAAGCATTCCTATCCAGTACAATAATATGAATAACTGTGAAGATATGTATAAGGGTTGAGAAATTCCTGAAATATTCTACTTTATTTATTTTATTTATTGTTGAAAAAAATTAAAAAAATCCGTGAGGACATGGAATGAAAAATTATGTGAGTAAATGAAATGTATGGTCAAAATTGTCTTTCTTTACACAATTAATAATCTATTTTTTAAATTCGTAAGCAGTGGATATTTAAGTTTAATTAATATTGAGACTAAGTGCAATTTGTTATAATTTATATACTCTACATCATCCATAATATTTTAACTTGGTAAATTATTCTACAGGAAATATTTTATCATATTCATTGATATGTCAACGTTGATAGTGATAATTAACTTTTAATAATAAAAAAAAAAGTCTGCTAAATAACATCAATAACTACATTTTATCACATACAATTAATGCATTCTGACTTTAGAAGAGTCATATAACTCACATTATTGTGTGAACTCATGAATCCTGATGAAAGAGAGAAATGAGAGACTTTAGATAAGGTTGAAGAGAAGTTTAATTTTAGAAGAAGATTTCTTATACTAATTTGTCTAAGTATAGTTAACCTAACTGTGATCGAAGGCAGACAAAACTGAAAATAATTGGACTAGTGATTGTCGTATCATAACCATTTCAAGGTCATTGTTTGAATCTTTTTTTTTTCAAAAAATTGTTTTTCATGGGATAAACTTCCTCTCGAATCAAATAGAATTACTGTTTTTAGAACATTTAATTAATGCAGTTTGTTTGTAGATGAATTAGTAAGAATAAAAAAGATGAGTAGAAAAGTTAGAGGAAAATGAAGTGCGAAGACAAATTTGACACAAGCAAAAGTTGATACAAATATCTCATTACCTAAATCTATTCATAGTATAAAATCAAACAGGTTTTGTCATTATTTCGAAATATTCATTTTCATTCATTTATGAAAAAATATTTTATCTTTTAAAATAGTACTCCCCAAATTTTCTACTTTAAATTTTTAACTATTAAAAAACTAATTCCGTTTTAGTGAATTAAGTTTGTTTTGTAGATAAAACTAAGTTAGGTAAAGTTAAATTTTAAAAATAGCGATATTTATCTTTCTGTGATTTATAATTATATATGTAGTAGCATTTTTAAGATTATATTTATATAATTAATTTACATCATTTTTCTATTTTTATTTCTTCTTTTAATTTATCTGATCTCGTATTTCTGTTTACTTCTTTTTCTCATCCTATTCTCCTTTGTTAGTACAGAAAAGGAGTTGTTATAAATAGAATTTAGCTTTCTTTAAATTGTGAAGCAAATAAAATTCAGAATATATGGGAGAAACTTAATTGCAAATCTTATTAACATTCAAATTCATTTTATTTTTTTTCCTCTTACACCACCAATAAGAAAATCATTAAATAAAAACTAATTTTAGAAAAAAATAATAATTAGTTACTATATTTACTAAATTGGATATTATTTCAAAAACTAAAAAAATTATTGATATTTAAATTAGTTTCTATCAATAATAGTAAACTAATTTCTAAATTGATATCTAATTTAATTAATTATTTTTATTTTAAAATTATTTTGTATTTAATACTTTTCTTATAATGTTACTATATATTTGTTTATGTGTTGAATTGTGTTCCATTACAAAGGAGATAGCATTAAGACTAAAAAAAGAAAAGAAGGACATTGTCTTTGTTTGGATTCAAACGTTTATTATTTATATAGTGCATTTAATATGAAAACAAAAATGAAAAAAAGAAATAAACATTTATATGTGTATCGTTCGATCGTGATCGGGTTATGACTTGATCACTTAAAGCATGTCTCCTCGACTTATTCAGTTCAGGCTTAACAAACAATGTTCGACCCAAATAAGGACAAACCTAATGACCTTAAAAAAGATCAATTTTTACAAATAGCGAATACATTAAAGTTATCCGCTAAAGTAACGAAAAACAAAAAATAACTTAAGAATTTAAAATATAAATTAAATTGGTTAAAGTTATATTCTTTCTTAACACAAACTCAACAAAAGTAAAGTTAGAAACGATATATTCTGTATATCAACACTCCTCCAAGACCTAACCCAGATTTGTTGGCAAGAACAATATTTTTTATGCTAGTGTTAAATAAGTAAATACATAGTCCATATAATAAGAAAATAGAATAAGATAAATTATTTATGTTATTTATGTTAAAAAAAGATAAGATAGAATTACTAGAAGTTTGGAGTTTCCATAAGTAATTACATTAACAAATATGTTAATTAATGCCATATCAAAACCTTATGTTCTTTAATTTTTACTTATTTTTAAAAAAAATCTTGTTATTAGTATGGAAATTTATCCCAATTCAGTTGTATCTCCTTTTCTAATCATGTTTTCTATGCTAAATTAAAAGAATGTCAATTAGTGTACTTTGTAAATTGTATGTGTGAAATATTGATATTTTTACATGAAATATTCCTAAACAACTATATTATTTAGAAGAGTATTAGCAATATATTATTTTCAAGAGACGTCATAGTTTGTTAAATTTATTAAAAAGTATAAAATCGTAAAAAAAAAACATTAAATGAGCCATAGAACCTTTTATAAAAATTAAAAAAATCCATAAAGTTTTTATAATACGCTCTTATAAAAAAAAACTAATTATAACATGTATTAAAATATATTTTTAACAAATAGATGTTAAAAATTCCAAATTAACTAAAAATAAAAATATTTAATAATATATAAGTACAAATATTTTTTTATAAATTAATTTTATAAAGTTGAATTATGTTTAAAGTTAAGTATTTAATACTAAATGGATAAGAATAAAATTTGCATGAATAAATTATTTAGTGGAAGTGTAGTTGACATTGAAAAGGGGTTCTTTGAAAGATAATATTGAGTTGTGCTAAGCATTAGGTGTGTTAATTTTGTTTGTGTGTGTTAGCTTTGAATATAGTGTTTGTTTTGGTGAGATAAGATGACTTAATAAGCAGGGAAAGTGCCGACCATTAGGTATTGAAAAGCAAAGTCAATAATAAAAATGATACGAAAAGTGATATACTAATAATACTTGAATTCTGAGACTGTATATGTAAGTATGTGTGCTGTTTTACTTTAAGAAGCAACACGTACGTACGTAAATGGCAAGCCACAAGAACACATTTTTCTTTCTTCCCAAAAAAGATCATCATCCTAAATTCAAAAACCCCTCAATTTCTCTTGTGGGGGTCAATAATTTTTGCCAATTCATCCACACCCCAACCTCCCACAAAAAGCAAAAGCACCAAAAACCTATCTTCAAAGACCTCATAATTAAGCAATTCCAACAATGAAAGTGCTTCTTTGAAAAAGGTCGATGATTCAAGTTGAAGTTCAAACCTAATGGGACAATTCCTTCTCTTAACTTAATTACACCTATACACCTAGCAATTATTATGAATAGGTTTGAAAATCTTCTCCTAGGTCCTTCTAGAAAGAAAATTATTATTTCTCCATAAATTAAATTTTGTTAATTGACAAGTTAAAAAGTAAAAATTTAAAGAAAATTTCTATATTATTTTTTCATATTATTTAGTTAACGTGTTTTCATTCGAAATTTATTTTTATTTTTAATTTAAATTTTAAACTTTCTTGAAGTAAAAAAATTATTAAAATGAATTCTTGTTAGTTTTCTTTATGTATAGTAAACAAATTTTTATCAGACTATGATATTAAAATATTTCATATTGACTCATCGCTGACATGAATGTTATAATATTATAATGCAGTTCACGCTGTAAATTCATTTATTACGTAAAAAGAAAATGTTGACAATGACTCATTCTAATAATTTCTTTACTACAATTACCTCTAAAGTTTGAACACAAATTAATTGACGAAAAATATATTTAACCATTTTTATTATAATTTTTATTTTTTTTACATGTCCTATGATAAATACAATCAATAACATTATATAATTTGATTATAATCAATAACAATATATAAGTTAATAAGTTGATGATTTTTTACGAACATATCTACATTTATGAATAACATTAAAATTAGATAAAATAAAGGTAACTTCAAATATGAATTATGAATTTAAAGCAAAATCAAACCTACACTAGATATTTATAAATAATTAAAAAAAAAATCTATGTGCATTTATTAACAAGAAATGATATTTTGACAGCCCATAAAAGTTGTATATAATTTTTGATATGATGATTTAGATATAAATATATATAATAAAAGATAAATTTATAATTAAATAATAAAAAAAATATTAAAATAATAATATTGAGAATTATAATATAGTTATATAAAATAAATATAGTTGTTAATATATCATTATCCTTAATAAAGCAAGCGATTCTAGTACCTTTTAAAAGCATCACGTTCATTTGTATAAAAATATTATTTTTATTTATGTACAACAAAAAATCATGAATATTCATTGATAATATTAATGTGTTCCCATCTCATTGTCTCATAGTTTCTCTCTGTTTTATTTATCAATTTAAACAATGCAAATATATATATATATATATAAACCTATTTAATTATGATAGAAAATATGCAAATATTTGTGATGATGAAGCATAATACGTATGAAATAAATAAGTAGCGCGATAGTTAAGGCAAAAAGGATATTTTATAATAATGTCGCATAATGTGGATCTTAAAAGTCACGATGAGTCATTTTCTAACAAAACCAAACTTAAGACGTAAGCCATAAGACAACAAACCAATTTTTGTTTTATTTTATGTGAAATATAACAAAGTAAATTTGAGTCGTCAAATCATATTTATGTTGTCAAGATCAGAGGGAAATTTTTGATAATTCACTATTTTACTAATAGTTCGAAATGACCATTCAGTGCACCAGCCCTACCAAAGGAAGGACTGGAATAAATATAATAAATTCAGAAAATTAAAACGTGTGCTCTAAGATCAAATAATTGTGTAAAAATTATTAAAAAAATTATTTTAAGTCTAACTCAACTTTATAAAATTGAATTATACAACGTGATTTGTATCCACTTACATACGTGAGACTATATATTATAGATGATTTAGTAGTGGTCCAATTGTGGATGACATGTTAGATTCAATAAATTTTGCTAGGATAGAATATAAATGATTCTAATAACATATTAAGAGGTAGATTTTAAGTTTAACTTATAAAATGAAATTTATACATACTTATATATTATAAATTATTTTTATTTTTAATTGATATGACATATAAAAGAAATAATTTACATGTACAAACTATTTATACTTAAAAATTATAAACTACAAAATTAAACTAAAAATAATGAAAAAATCATATTATTCAAATAACATGACAACATTGAGAAATGTTAACTCCCACCAACTAACTAAGATTTGATAAATTTAAGTGAAATTTTATTATACAGTAGGAATAGTAAATAATAAAAAAATAATATTAAAAAAATCATTAAATAAAAATTAATTTTAAAGATAAAAAATAATTAATCATTATATATTAAATAAACTAAATATTATTTTAAAGATTAACAAAATTATTAATATTTACAATAATTTATATTTTTAATAAAATTTATAAAATAATTTTTAAATTGTTATATAATTAATTATCAAAATTTTAAGTATTAACACTAAATATTCTAAAATTGATAATTAAAACTTTGATAATAATTAAAAACTAATTGATAAATTTAATTAATGATAGAAATTCTTTTAGATATCAATATTTTTTTAATTTTTAAAATAATATTTAATTTAATTAATATAATAACTATTTTTTTTAATTAATTTTTATTTAATAAATTTTATTGTTGTAAAATATCTAATTGGAGTGATTAAAAATTAAAATGGAAGATATAGGTGGATATGATTACTTTGGTGAGTATTCGGGGTGCGAAGAAGTGTAAAAGAATGTGCATGATAATGACATAGAAGCGTATCGTATCATATCTCATTCCTAAGAAAATAGAAACAAAAACACACACTCATGTGGGGTTGATCGAAGATTCAGGAGGTAACTCATTATTTTTCCTCAATTTCGGTACCTAACATATCCTTTAGAACTTCAATTAGGTGTTTTATATATATAAACACACACACAGAGTCAACCACACAATTTATATGCTTCACGCACACACACAGTGACTATATTAATCCCACGACCTTAATTAATGTCCTAAATACTACACGGCATGTTAATTGACCTTTTTGTTCCTAACCTCCAATGTTGGACTCGAACATCATGGTTTTCCAGTTTTTCATGTAACCCACAAGTGTGGTTGATTTGCCGTTCAAAAATCTAACTATGATCTTGAGTTCTACACTTGCACAATAATTTGACCTTTTCTTTGTTGGAAATTACATAATTTTTCTCGTATTCTACACAAGTACGAAACACTTGCCCACAATTTCTTGCTTGAAAGTGGAAAAATGTTTGAATTATATATATTCGCATGTATTGACCACTACTCGCAAGTTGAGCCATATTCGAAGAAGTACAAATAAAAAACATAAGATATTGTGAAAATGTTCATTTGTTTTTGTATTCAAATGTGAGTTCGATCGATTTAATGAATTATGTGTATTGTACGAATGATATGGGTTTTGACATTGAAGCAAGAATCCGGAGTTCATTATTTCGAAGCTGCCAACTTGTTTATTTGCATTAGCTAGCTGGCAAGAATCAATCTCTTCAATTTCCACTTCTAGTGTATCCCCTAAGAAACAAATTACGTTTTCTTCTTCGGCTTTCTTCAAATCCTTTTTTATTCTCTAGATTGTGATATTGTTTTAAAACCTATATGTTCTTTGCTTGCACTGTTTAACATCTTCAAATTGTTTGCATCAAACAAATTTCCTTGCGTATTCTTCTTCATTAAATAACTTTTTTTCCCTTCTATATTGCAAAATCTACTTAGTACTTTTATTTTTATAATTAATTTCCAACTTTTTTCCAAAAAATGAAAATAAGAAGAAGAAAGTGAGATAAAATGATAAAAAAAAAGGAATAAACATGAATACAGTTTTATAAAACTTATGATACACATATAAACACCACTACTCAAATTCAAATATTTATCTTTAATAAGAAAGGAGCATTACTATCAAACAAAAAGTGTAGGTATGAAAGGGGTAGTTGGTGCGCGTATATTCTATAATGCATGTCTTCTATATGAATTTGGTTTTCGGTTTTCGGTCTCTCCTCGATCTTAATCTCCAGTCTCTCCCATATCTCAATTTTCAGTCTTCGATCTCTTCCAGGTCTCGATCTTTGGTCTCTCTCAAGTCTCGATCTTTGGTCTCTTATTGATCTTTATCTTTAGCTTCGATTAGAGTGAAGTACCCACAAAAGGTACTCTAACACTTAAGTTAGTGCTTGGTTATCGATGATTGGAGTAATAAATACTATTAGAATGCATACATTTGCTTTATCTTGGAGCGTGTATTTATAATATCAATGTGATCATTACTATTGACTTAGTTTATCAAGTTAATCTTAGTATTAAATAGATATTCTGTATAATAATTATGTTAAACATATTATTCAAAAATACTTATCAATATTTCGATAAATATTCGACTTTAAAGAATTCGATCATATATATGTGGATACTCAATAATGCATACAGACAATACAATATATATATATATATATATATATATATATATATCTATATATATATAACATGTGTGACAACAACAACTCATTTTCATACTCTACTTGGATGTTTTGAACGGATATACTATAAACAAATTACATGGAAAAAATGTAATAAATTATTAGACATTGAAAATGTGATTTGAAGAGGTGGAGCTCTTTAATTTGAAACCATAAATGGTGGGCAATGAAGTATAAATCAGAATGGATAAAAAGAAGGAGAGAAAGAAATTAGAAAGAAGTGACGCAAAAAAGAGGAAGTGTTTTAACAATGAAATAAAGTGAAAGAAAAGTGAATGTTGGGCGATCCCTGAGAATAGATATCTACAATTTGGCACGTCATGATATCACCACCGAAAGTGATAATCTGCATATCCTATATGAATCTGCACACACCCTAAAATCAAGAGCCAGTCTCACCAATACCACTCACCACACATTCTTATACACATTCATAGTAGTTTTTTTTTAATAATTTAGGTTTAATTTTAGGCTTCCTACTCTGCAGAACATTTTCATTTTTATAGTTATAAAGCTTTCAATTTGGTTCATTTCTTTAAGAAATACCCCATTTTTATTTTTATAGTTTTAGTTCTTCGATTTTCATTTACACTATCGCAATTTTTGTTCTCACTCTTAATTTTGTCCTTCTATTTATAACGTTATTATTTCTAGTTTTTTTTAAAAAAAATTAAGAAACAAAAAAAAATGAAATTAGTTCATTTATCAACTTTTATTAGAGCATACATGAATAAACTTTTTATCTAATTAAATTAATTTTAATTTATAGAGAGATTAATTTTATTTTATTTTCTTATTTTTTTATAAAAGTATTTGTGAAACCCATTTATTTAATTTATTTGAAGGTAATGAATTGGCTTTAATATTCTCGACATACAGGAGTAATTGTTAAATTAATAATTTTAAAAACGACACTAACCCTATACAAAAATTCATCTATAACAATATATAATAAGATTTCATAAGTCATGGAACTTTTAAGCTTAGTTAAATTTTCATTTTTCAATATTTTTAACATAAAACAAGACAATTCAAAATATATTTTTAAATAATTTATGTTTTTAATAATAACTTATATTAATTTTTTAAAAGTTTTGAAAAATACAAACAAATAATATATATAAAATTTAATAAAAACACAAATAAAATTTAATGGAGAAAATTATTTTGACTACGAATTCTTGACAAATTATTTATTTATTTATTTTTAAAAAGTCATGTTTCAAAATCATTAGATTACAGTTTTTCTAACATAACTATCAAATCAATCGTACCGAATTTTTCTAAGTGACAAAAAAAAAGAAATAAATTAAGATGGAGTGGAGATATTAGTCATATATGTTAATATAATATCTGAAAAATACTTTAAAAAGAAAATATGTTAGAAAATGAATTAAGGAAATAGTAATGTTGATAATCTTCTACTAGAATTTAACTAGAGAAAGAAATATATTTTTATTAAAATTAAATAATTTTTGAAATTACATTATATCACATCATAATTGTAAAAAAATATAATTATAAATAAGTGTTTTTTTTAATACATAGTTGTCAAAGTAATATTTTTTAAAAAAATATATAAACTAATTTTTTTTCTTGTTTTCCAACTTGTCTATATTCTTAGGTTTATACATTCGATTTCTCATATTACGTCCCAAATGTATGTGTCTTATAAGAATGGTTAGAAACATACTTTTAACATATATTTTGGAGTTGATTATTATTTATCATAAATAATATTAATAGATTGTATAATATTGTAATTTGTTATGGTGTAACTTTAATAAATTTAATCAGTAAAAGAAATCGTGCTAAGAATAATATGTTACGTTTCTAGCATTTTTATGATTTATTAGTATTTTATATAATATATAAGATATTGAACTATGATATTTGGTGAAAGCAGTGATGAATGATATGCACGTGTCTCACATCCTATGACTCTCAAAACTCAGAGGTCAAATCCTCGATGATCAGATGGCTATGATCCCCGCAAACTTATTACAAAAATGTCTTTAATATTGTTTAAATATAACGAAAATTTAGTATGGAATGAGTCCCTCTAACTATTTTTCTTTTCTTTAAATCAACTTGTATTGGAAATAAATGTTAAAATATAAAAAATATATAAAATAATTATGAATTTATTAAAATTGATTTAATATATATATATATATATAAAGAAAATCATTAAATAGAAACTAATTTTAGAGACCAAAATAATTACTTACTATTGGATTAAATTAGAGATCATTTTATAAACTAAAAAAATTATTGGTATTTAAAGTAGTTTTTAATATTAATATAAATTTATAAACTAGTTTCTAAATTGATATTTAACCATTAGCTACCAAGGTTTTAGCTACTAATTACTTTATATTTTAAATTAATCTCTATTAGCCTTTTAGAGACTAATTTAGAATCTAATATATTAGTAGTTAAAATCTTGGTAGTTAATTTAGATACCAATTTAGAAATCATTTTATAAATTTTTATTAACAATACAAACCACTTTAGATACCAATAATTTTTTAGTCTCTAATTTAGTCAATATAGTGAATAATTAATTTTGGTCTCTAAATTTGATTGTTATTTAATGATTTTCGTGTAGTGACAAGAAATCAGTTATTAAATCCTACAAGAACTAAATCTACCTTCTGACACCCTGTCACAATTTACAGTTCCTAAAACCCTTTCAAGATTGTAAACAATGTAAATAAACCAAAACAAAAGTAAAGGAACAAAAACACCAGAATTAGAAAACATAGAAACGTATCCAAGGATTCTGGTTTCCCAAAGTTGTGAAGAATCCTTCACCTAACAAGATGTTTTAAAACCTCCAAGAAAATCAGAAAATCTTTGAAAAAACTATTTTGAACTCTTTTTCACAGGTTTCAAAATGCACACTTATCTCTGTAACCTTTTTCTGAAAAAAAAAAAAAAAACGTTTTTATAAACTCACATACACATAAAATAATTTTCAAAAAACGATTACTAGAAAAAAAATCTATTAAAGATTGAATGTACTAGTTGATTTCACTTAAAGTGAACTAACTAGTGTAAAATAATTTTTTTCATATGTTAAAACCTTAGAATGTAAAATTAATATTTTTTAAACATATCAAAACACAATTTCAACAAATAGAACAAATTTCTATAAATATCATAAGTGTTTTTAATCAATTGATAAAAGAAAATAACATGTTGAAAACTTTTAATTGATTGAATTAATAAAAACACATATTAAAACCATTATATTTTCATAAAGATTTTCCAGAAACAAACTCAAAAACATTTTAACCATTTAAAAACCTTTTTCTTGGGTCGTCATCTTATAAGAAAAAGATAAATCACAGATACAAGACATAAGAAAAAGACAACTTAGACTCACTAAACTTCATCAAACACAGCTTGAACCCTTGATGTTCAACATAAGGGATCATTGGATCCCTCGTGAGCTTGATGGCACCATTGTAGTAGCTCAATGACCTCGTCGTGGTGAGTCTATTCTAATCTAATTTTTGGTTTATGGTTCGCGTAGAGTAGAGTACTCTGTATGTTTTCTTATCGTGTTTGGGTAGATTGAGGGGGCAATGATATTTCATATTGGAGATATTGAGGTTTAGTTGGATGTTTTAGGATTCATGACTTCGCCATAAAGAATCTGAAAGTTAATGAGGAAACAATTTGTCATGTTAATTTACTAAAATAGTTAGCCATGGGTCCAAAGAGAGGTGTATGATGGTTTTGATCACACATATTAGGGTTTATGTAGAATATAGTAGTCTAATTTTGTGCTTATGTGACCAATAAAGAATAAACTTAAAAAACAATATGTAGAAGTATTCATGTTGTCAGCTTTGTCTTGATGAATCCTAAATTGTTGGGACCATATGATAAGACATAATATGTTATTATTTTGTTGATTGACTACGCCTAGCCTAATAGAAACATGGAATAATTTTTAGAGTGATGTCCAATCAAGATTTATGATCATCACTAAGACCAAAATCTTTGCTAAAATTTTAACTTCTCCATGATATGGATACTTCATATACATGCTCAACAGACTTACATGTATCAACCGGTTCTCAATGTAGGCATGTAACGACCCTTCTCTCACAACAAGCCATGTACTAAGGCTAGTTTTTTTTTTTCTTTGCACCCTTTATACCTCTCATATGCTTTAATTTTTGCATCACCCTCACTCCTTAGAATATTCTGAAACCATCTACACTTTCAACCTAATCAATATTTGTCATTTTAGTCCTTATTTTGTTCAGGTCTTGGAAGAATCATTGTGTGGAAAATGGTGCACAGAGTTTATGATAAAAATGTTCTTAGATGTAACATCTACAAATACGAGTATTCTAAAATGTTATTATGATGCTAAAAGGGTAGTATCAAAGTTGGGATTGAAGGCTAAGAAGATTGACTATTATGGTATACACTTTAATAGTATATATGCTTATATTATACTAAGTTTTAAAAGTTTTATTTATTCACAAATATAATTTCAAAATGTGTTGCAAGCACATAAGCTTGGACGATATGTGTTTGTTGATGAGGTGTTTTAGCAAACCTATATCTGAAAGGATACTAACAAGTTTGTTGATGAAAGATCTAGGAAGACACATGCAAGCCTCCTTCAGTGTTAACATTATTTTTATCCTTAAACTTGTATATTGGTTTAATATTTCTTCATTTTTTTATTAACAACACTTTGAGGCTAGACTTTCACAAGCTAGATCTGAGGTTGGATCTTATGCTAATAATTTAGAAGAGGTTAACCCTCTTGATATTGCACAAGACGGAATCTTTAGGACTTGGTGTTGGGTCGAGTCTGTTGGTGGAAAAACAAAAGAAAACTTTATGGGGTTGGACAACTTACTCGAAATTATAAAAGTGGAAATGATAGCTTGAAGCATCAAGCTTCCACTTTCTTTTGTATTTCTGAAGACATTTTCCAACTCACACAACGCCTCTCAATAAATGAAAAGGCAAGTGAGGCGATTGACTTATAAGTTCCAATCCTATCAATCACTATTTGGCACAGTTATGCAATTCCTCCCTTTTGATGCTCAGAGTCTTCTACAACAAAACCAGCTAACCAAGACCAAAATAATCCAAAAATTCCACAATAGCAGGAGCAACCTCAGAACAACAAGACACACCACCACAACAACAACAAAATAACCAGGAAGAGGACAATCTTGATCAACCAAAATCCTCTTCTGATTATGCACATTATTAGAAATAATATGTAAAATGATATGTACAATTTTCTTATTTTAGTTTTAAATTATATTTCTTGATGCACATTTATTTAATCATGAATGATATGTATTTCAGAGTAACATTGAATATTAAATTATTCATTATCTATCTGAAATTTATGGAATTTCTAGAATTGTCATATACATGTTAGATTGTTTGTCATGTTAAATCACTGGTAATGGAAAACCTAACAAACAAGTTTTCTTTTCTAAAAAGTATTGTATTACCGATGGAAAACTCTGTCAGCAATTGTATTAACTAACCTTATACAAAATAATTTATTGACAAAAATTTTCGTCAGTAATTACAGAAAGACACATGCGTCACTAACTACATTCAGATATCTTCTTAACATCAAATTACTAATGGATAAATTGTCAGTAATTATTGACATTGTGATGTCATTCGTTTGTAAAATTTATTGACAAACATTTTACCAACAATTTTGTTACGATCACTTTTTTGTAAAAAAATATGTAGTTAGTGACATATTTTTCACCTTAGTTATGAATTTCGACCATCGATATTACTGTATTTTTTGTAATAGTGTGTATATATATATATATATATATATATATATATATATATGTGTGTGTGTGTGTGTTAATATAATTTTTATCTATAACACAAATGTTCTTTACATAAAATCTTGGAATTAAGTTTTTAAAAACTAGATAATATATCGCAAAATATAGAAGTGGATTAAAATCAAACTCTCAATCCTAATTTCATATGATTCATAATAAGAAGGATTTTCAATTGTCATCAATTGTATCTCCTATAACAATTAGAATTTGTTACAACTTGACATCTTTAGGAATCTACATATTAAATATGAAATTAAAATTTAACCAATTGAAAATATTTTTTTGTAATCTAATATTTGTTTTCTATGTCAAGATGATTTGCATCTATTCTACGAAGCTTGATGCAAAAGTCTCTTATAGTTTCTCAATATACTTGATATATTAATCTATGTAATTTAGACTATGAATGAAGTTATGATATCTCTTTTTCTTAAAGAATTTATGTACTTAATATAATGATTTTAACTTGGTCTTAATAACATTTTGAGTATCAATATTTTCTCACTCAATTCAATAATCATATATCTCGATATGTCACTTAACTGAGATACTCTTAAATAATTTGTCTTCACTAGAAGAAGGTCCCGAACTCAAAAATATGAACTTATTGCTTGAGTGATACCTCATTTCAATTGAGCAAACTTGTGTCGCTTGAATGATAACAACTTAAAAAATGAAAGAAAATAACTTAGATCGCTTCCTCGCTTAAGTGTCAAACAAGTGTTTGAGTGTCCAACTCCCAGTAGAGAGAATCAACATTAACTCTTCCTTGACCAAGCGCTACACCATCACTTAAGCAATGCGACTTCTTGCATTAAGCCACTTAATTCTAGAACACAACTCAAGTTATTAATCACTCATCGCTTGAGGGATGAAAGTTCTAGAGGAGATTGCTTTAACATCTCTCTTGCTCTAACTACAAGCCATAACTTAAGTGATAAATAGTTTCGCTTACAAAATCAATGTGTCGCTTGAGCGATAGTGTTTTATTCCTACAACGAATGCTACCACTTGAGTGTCCCCTAAGCAATACACACTCAAGTAATATATGCAAAAATAAAAAATTTAAAATATTGTCAAACTAATACCCAATTAAAATTTAACCACTTTTTAACCTTCTAACATGTTTTAAACATCACACTAAACCTATTTTTCACTTCAACTAACTAGTGAACTATTTCAAACTAATTCTCACTATTCGACACTTAAACTAAGTTAAAACTAGTATAATAAGAGTGAACAACACCATCAACAACTTCAATATTCCAAATTCACAACAACACAATCTAAATACACACTATTAAATAGGTTTCTATTGAATCTAAATTAAAATAATGAATTCACATATAGAAGTTAGCTTCTCATGTTTAAAAAAAAAAATACTATGACACTTAGATACTTTCAAATAAAGTAGAGAAATCTCCAAGTACTCATAAATATTGCTGATAAAAAAATACTCATAAATAACTTTTCATACTTTCTAAAACATCAACTTGTAAAATCAACATTTTTACTTGTTCATATATACTTGTTCAGATTTAGAGAATAAATCGTGTTAAACCTATTTATGTTTTTTTCAAAAAAAAATTATATTTTTTATTCAGTTTAAAATTTATTATTGAAACTTAAATAAACCAGATCTTACATTTTAACTTTTAATTAATAAAAAATATTTTAATATAAATTTTAAAATTATTATTAATATTATCAACATAAGTTAGCATATTTAACATAATTCCTCAAACAAACTATTAAATAAACTTAATAATACTGCATACACAATGCCATACACATATATAACAACAATAAATAAACTAAAGAAATCCAACATAAGTTGAAGATTGGAACTTTCCTAACCAAATTATTTGATGAAGTGTTAAAATAAAAAACCCAAAATGTTTTTTTTTTTTTGGGGGGTGGCAGGTAGGGCCAAACCCAAGTGGGAGGCATTGTGCTTGGTGGCGTTGTGTTGTGAGGGTTTTGGGGAATGTCATCTGTGTGTGAGTGACAGAATGTGAGTTAGAAGTGTGTGTTATGTGCACATATGTGTGGGAGACAGAGACAGTAATGCAAATCTTTGACCGTTGACTTTTCACATTGCATATTTATAGTTTTATATAAACAGCCAATTATCCATCTTTTCTTATCCTCCATTTAACATCTCGAGAAAAATGCTGAGATCTAACATTTAGATTGAGATTATATTATGTTGATGCAAATATGGTGAGAGGGGTGTGTCATGTTTTTATAATGCCTCTAATTCTCCACTGTGTGTGTGTCTCCCATTACCCAATTTGCCACTATTTCTTTCCTTGTTATCTATATTCTATACACAACCATTGTATAATGGGGGTGTTTCATCTGCAAAAGGGGAGGGAAACTACTTGTTTACTTTATTCCCTTTTTTCTGGTCAAAATATCAGTTTTCTATGTCTATCTTTGGACCCTTCCTCACCGGATTTTCCTTACTAGGTACTAGCCTAGGGTTACTATCTAGGCTTCAAGTCAAAAAGTAATGTGAGATTGAGTGAGGGAAAAGGTTTTGTTGTGGGAAATTAAGAATGTCCCTTTGCCATTTCAAACATATCTTAATTCAATAAAATACAACCTTTCTAACAAAATGCCACCATTAATAGATAATTATATTCTTTAAATATATATTACATTCTTTAATTTTCTTCTATATGATATTGAAGTATCCAAAGAAAATAGTTTTTTTTTTTACAATATATGATATATTTAAGGATTAAATATGTTTTTCGTCTATACTATAACATAAAATTGTTTTCGTCTTTGATTTAAGTTTTAGACCACCCAAATGCTTGTAGTATGAAAATCAAAGAATCTTTCTGTATATTGAATTGATTCAATTTGAGATTCCATTTCATCAATTCATTAGAAGTAATTACAACGAACATCAGCCTGCAGTCAAAACAAGAGAAAATTTCGAAAATAATTACCAATATTTTAAAACAATTAACAATCATTTAATATATAGAAAGATCAATTTTAATCATTTTCATATTACAAATACTTAGATGGTCTAAAGTTTGGATCACAAACGAAAACCAATTTTGTGTTGTAAAGAGACAAAAATATATTTAACCTTGTATTTAAATGTTGTTAGGAGAAGATAAGTTATCAGATATAATAGTTCTATAACCCTACATTTGCATCTTAATTTGTCTTCTTGTATGACTGAAGGTGGTACTCCCTTTTCTTAATTAGTATTCAAATGGCAGTAAGCAAAAGCAGAAACATGGCAATTAAGGACATATACATATACCTAATGAGAAAGTAATTATAAGTAAGCACTAATGAGAACAAGATTATTAGTAAGTTGAAAACTTTGAATTACGTAAAAACCATTACTAGTAATCAATAATGTAAAAAATGACAGTGATTGCGTGTAGGATTTTTAAACGACAACGTAAGAGCAGAAGGCTATGCATCATAAGATATGACATATAATTGTGTTGCTAACAACACATATATCTTATTGGACACAATATTGTACGCATCTCTATGTCCTTTTATGTTGAAACCAGGAATGAGAGTTACTAAAGTATGATAAATGAGTTTAATACAAGAAACTAGGTACTAAGGTACAAGGAATAAGTCATATCTCTCAAGTAAATTAAGATATGGATATAATATACCCTTCTAGCATCTTGTGTACGTGTTAAATAAATATGTTTGTATATTTTGGGTCAAGTTTTTACTAATTTTCATACATGTCTCGGATGCAACAAAGATAGGAGTATTAATTTAACTTGGAGCACCAATGCAAGCATAAATAGTAGCATTTGTTAAAAGTTCTGATTAATAGGTTAAGAGAATTTTTTTATTATTCAAAATCACATGTAAATACCTAAAAAGAAATAAAGAAAAAATAATAATTTTCTCTATCCCAATAAAAAAGCTTCTTTCCTTAGTTTCTTAACAAATGTCTTAACATTTACCTTAGTTTAATCACTACGATATAGTTCTTCTGCGTCTTTTATTGATCGTTGGATTTAAAAATTTACATTTCATTAGAAAATCATTAAGATATTATTTTAGAGATTAAAAAATTATTAATATTTAAATTAATTGCTATTATTAGTAAACAGATTTTAAATTGGTATCTAATTATAGCTATTAAAGTTTTAGTTACCAACTTTGTAATCTAAATAATTAATAACTAATTAGATATCAATTTAAAAATTATTTATCAATAATAGAAACTAATTTATATACCAATAATTTTTTAGTATCTAAAATAATATATAATTTAGTCAATATATTAATTAATTATATTTTTTTTTAAAAAAATTGGTTTCTATTTAATGAGTAGTGTTTATATGTTGTTTTAAATGTTAAAAATAATATTAATTATACTTCTAGTTTCTATCAAATAATTTATTATTGTATATATTTAGCAGATTTCTTGGTTCATGCACAGAAGAATTTAAAAGAGATAAAGGAAAGAAATAAGTAGTTTTGTAGCATTATTGGTGTTAGAAATAAAAAATGATCCTACTTTACTGCGTGTATCCCGTGTGATTTTGTGTAAGCATAAAAGGTCACATACCTTATGCATGAAATTATGTAAAAAAACCCTTTAAGAAGTAGCATTATATCCTAGGTTAGGGTTCGGAGTAATAATGAAGTAGCAGGGTGATTGTTTTTCAAAACGTTCATACTATAGTGGCTCGAGGAACTAAAAAGAGGAGGGAACAAATTGAGTTTTACAATATGGTTACAGCCAAAATCCAGCAGATAGTTCATTGGTAATGCTAATTGATGATTAAAGATGTGAACATCTTCTTAAGGCATGATTAACTTTATGAAACAAATTATGTGGTCCCTAATATGATGCTTCCATTTGGGGGTAACAAGGAAGAAAATTGTCAGTGGCAGCAGTAACATGGAGGAACATTTGAATGAATCTATAACGAAATCATCATCACCCCATCTTTAAGCTAGGAATGCCTAAAAATTTGGATAAAATTTAGCATAATAAACTAAAGTACATCTTTCTGACTCAATGCTAATTGGCTCTTAGAGATCCAGAGGGAAGTAAAATTTTAAAGTATTTGTTCATCACATGGCACCTTTTTGCTTGTATAAAAACATAGCATAGTCAAGGGTAAAAGGTGATTATACTTTAGTTTTATTTATGTATTTATATATTTTATGTGGAGATCAAAAGGGCATTGAATCTTGTAAAATTTGATTACTTTATGAGATGGAAAAAAAAGATCATGGTTTTGAAATGGTATGTCTTGCATTAGGCTTTACCCAGGTCTGCTACAAATTCATGCAATGATGGTTCTAAAGACCCTTGAACAGTGCTACTAGTTCAGCATCCCCCACCTTGTTGCATTATTGTGTGAATCTTTTTATCTTCTTCAGATGAAAAAGTAACAGAATGATGAGCATTTCTTTTTCTTTTCGATTTAGAAAAAAAAGACAAACAGAAACACATGTTGAGAGCAGGAAAAATATGGCATTCTAGGCAAGTAACACTTTGAGAGGTTCTTGTTCTTGTGTTACTAATGCCATAAACCCTTTCTCAATCAAAAAGTGTGGTCCTACTAAGCTGTTCATATTCTAAGTGACTTCAACAGTACTTAAACGTGGCGATTTGAGACTCTCAATGTAGGAATTAGTCAAAAGAGCAATACTCATGAATCAACACAAAACCCCAAATCTGAAGTTTTTATCTTTTTTTATCATTTACCCGGTTTGGTTACTTTCAAACGCAAAAATGTTAGGCTCTAGTGCTTTCACTGTGATTAGTTTAATTAATGCCTTGAAATGATGCCTTTTGTTTATATCTTAGTTAAGTTTGAGGTGTGAAAATTTGTACAACACAATCCAGATTCCGCTACTGTGTGTGCCCCCTTAATCAAATATATCAGCACCACATTTTCTTGATTTCTAAATGCTGCTACAAGATAATATGGGTGGTGACTTCATGACATAAACAAAGAAGATAAAAATAACATGAACTCTAGTTCATTTCCACTGCACTTTTCCCTTTTAATCTTTCTCACCGACTCACATAGCCAGCATCATTTAACCGACAACAAGATCATCATAATATGCTGCGAGAGGAAAGTGATAACACTGTGTATATCTACTCAAAGGGGTCAGTACAATGCTTGTACCTCCACCAGGACGTGTCCTTGTTGCATGCTTCAATTTAAAAGAAGAAGAAGAAAAAAGAAAAGAAAAGGGGAAAGAAAATAGCTAAAAAGACAAAAGTTGAAAAAGAATAAAAGGAAAAAAAAGAAAGAAAGGAAAGGAATATTTGCATAAAGGCAAAGTTCACCTAGCTCAATGGTTGATAAGTATTATGATACCTTGTCCACCACTTCATGCAACAAATAGATAACGCAGTACACCATTACTACAAAAGCAAAATTTGCTGTCAAATTCTGATTTCAGCAACGAACTGTCAATCACAATGCATTTTACACAATTGCCAGGGCTATAAAATATTGTATATAATTCCATGAAAGAAGAAAATTCAAGGACCCTAGCTATATTATATCCTTTTAGTGTGTTGAGGTGAGACTTCATGCACAACATTATTGGGAAGGTGATCAAAGTCCTTGTCAATAATAACTTGTAGCCATTTGAATAAAACCGTTTGCCAATAATTTTGTACTTCAAAATACGTTATATTTTCCCTCCTATTCTATGCTTTTACTTTTTGCTGTCTCATACCATGTTGCTTTCGCTTTCATATATTGTTTTCCCTTGCAATAGAGAAACGATAACGTTTACTTCATTCTTGGCCTGTGATCATGGAGCTTGATAGGGGCCTTCACCCTCCACTCACTGTGGAAGCCATCTTGTCGGTCAAATGTCACCAGAATAAGGATTGTGTTCATGAATGCCTATGCAGGTTAATCCATATGCTACTAGAAGAATCCAGATATATTGCACAATATTGGAAGCAGGAATAGTCTTTATGTATGTGTATAATATACTATAATATATTATATATATATATATATATATATATATATATATATATATATATAATATATATATCTTATTTATATATCACTTCTCTTATTTATATTTTTTTTATAAAAAAAAAATATTTTTTTATCTACTCTATGTAATATAATTTCTAATATATAATAAGTATTTAAAATAAAATTGTTAAAATTTAAATAATATTAAAATTCAAATAAATTTTAATTTTGTAAAAA
>Ga0123342_1001731_pt1 | contig 36764 bp, 22 predicted proteins | sample Turbeawhitnodule_FD_89960 | JGI IMG/M metagenome (GOLD analysis project Ga0123342, IMG submission 89960) | Root nodule microbial communities of legume samples collected from Mexico - Turtle bean Mexico white nodule | ecosystem: Host-associated > Plants > Roots > Nodule | place: Mexico: Nepantla...
ATATATTTTTATATATATATATATATATATATATATATATATATATATATATATATATATATATATATATATATATATATATATATATATTATGGTTGTACTATTGAGATCAAACAATGTCTTAAGCGTGAGTTTTATTAAATGAAGATACGTGAGCAAGTGTTATGTGACTATTAGATCAAACGAAGGAATTGTGTTTGTCGATAATAAAAAGATATTCATGTTATAAACTTTGTTAATTTTTTTAAAAAAGAAAATTAGTTTAAATTAGTATATAATTTTTATTATATTCTTTGTTTTTTTATTTTCTCTATATTTATGTAGATTTATAAGTTTATTTATCATCTATCTTACTATTCAAAATAAATAAAAAATAATTCATGATTCGAATTTCGATTGGATAATACTGGTTGTACATATTTCTCTATTTATAAAGATCAAGTCATATCTTTCACACAAAGTTGCCTTACCTCAACATATTAACATCTTTGTTTGGCATGGCCCTTTCTAGAACTGTGATCTTGCTGTTATTTACTTCTTCACAAAATGATTGTTTATTTCCTGCCAACGTTCCTGAACATGGTGTCACATCAGAAACAATGCCCTCCCTGAGCATGACCAGAAGTAACAGTCACATTCATTACAATGAAGTAACAATCTAACTTATGCCAAAATATCATTTATCCAGCGCTAGTGGAAAAGAGTCACTAGAAAGTAAGAAACTTCTAGTTTTACAGATTCACAGGAACATACATATTACCTGGTATCGCTACTACTTCTAAGATCATCTTTATTACCAAGCAACGCTGCTGCATCCTTCATTAGTTTGCTGGAATCTGTGAGGGAATCAGCTGCCATTTTGCTTCCAAATTTTGTGTCTTTTGGCCTCAAGTTCTCCCTGTTAAGAGATATAAATCAGACATTTTACCATTCTACGGCAATAACTATAATCGTTTCACAAGCATAACACACCGTTTTTGAGTGATGGATCCAAGGACCATTTCAGTATTTTTTTTGTTGCCAAGGGAAATACCCTTGGTCCCAACTGTGGATGACTGCTTTAAAGATCTGTTGCCCTCTGGTGTGCTAAACATACTTGACTGCATATCATGGAGTTTATTATCTTTAATCAACACCATCTTTTCCACTACACATTTACTGCATCAAATGAGTGAAATTGTGAAAACAGTATATATCTGAAGGGGAAAAAACCATGCCTACTACCTTACCGAACAGAATTGTCAGAAACTCAGCTAATAACTGAAAGAAACTATAATATAATATTCATAAAGACATAATAGTAAAATGGTCGTGATAATTTTACCTGCTTGCAGGAGCCAAGTGACACACTGAAGTTGTTTCTTTGTTGTCATTATGGCATGAAATCTCCTTCAAGGCATCAGATTTATTAATATTTTCATAACTTGTATACCTATTTTCTGGCTCAGGGTCATTAGTAACTCCTTGGGCATTTCTACCTAGAGTAATTGCTTCTCCAACACTGTTATCTGACTTAGTGATGTGATGTGAGGAGGAAGGCTCCAATTGTAAGTCAACAGTATCAGGTTTCATATTTGTTGCCTTATCATTAATCTCTTGTGTGTCACCCGAAATATTAATTTCTCTGGTTCCAGAAGAAAACATTTCCGTACATTGATATGTTGTCCTATGAGTAATTTCTTGTTTATCTCCAGAAACACCACTCTCTCTTGTTCCGGATGAAATAACCTCTGTATGCTGATCTGAGATAGTGTGCTGTTCTGAATCACTCTGACCTACTGCCTCAGAACATGGCATGTCGATAACCTGCTCAGATATTGATTCTGTTAAATTTTCCTTCTCAGGTAAGTCTCTTTCTTGCATGTCAAGATTCCCAGAGGATGAAATATTGGAAACAGAACCATCCTGTTTGGAAACTAGATTCCCTAGGTTACCAACCATTGTCTCAACCTTAAATGTTTCAACCCCCTCTGGTGCATGGGACTTCACAGCCGTGCTATCATTAGATGCACGAACACCTTCATCAGTATTGCTTTTAGGCCTTTTAGCACATTCTTCATCACTTCCTTCGTTATTTACTACCTTTTTTCTTGGATTACTGTTGGAAGTAGTATCTACTTGCATGAAGCTCGAATCAAGATTGAAGCTATCCAACCTATGCCATTAAAATGATACAAAATTTTAAGAATAGACATATACCTTCAAATCACTCAACTGATGCTTCAGAAACCAAACATAACAAATGTGTGCATTAAATGATTATAGCCTCAAATATTTTCACCTACTTACTCGTTAAAATCAAAGTTGAAGTTAAACTCATCTTGCTTTCCCCGTTTTGCTCCAGAAACTTCTCCTTTCTTATCCTTAGACTGGGAATTCTTCTTTGGTGGGCATGTAAAATCAAGATCTGACATGTCCAACTTAAATGATGATATCTTGCCAAACTCACCATCCAGATTAAAATTAAGGTCCCTACCAAGGATTATTTGTAACAAGTTGAATTAGGAACTACAAAGTCATAAGTCAAAGCTGTACTACATAAGCACATGTTTATCCTGGTAATCTGTTGCTTAAATGAAAATCTCTTTTTATATAAAACATCATAACCACTATAGAAATGCAAAAAATATCAAATTTATGAACTTTGAATTTATTGTATCACCCTTCTCCAGTTTAAGTGTAAAATATCGAACCTGACAAACTAAAAGCATTTTAAAACAGAGGATTCAGAATGAAACCAATAACAGCACCCTTGCCGTCTATATTTCCCTTTTCAAAACCTAAATTAACTTTAGTAAGTTAGGAAGACTTACATTTTTTCGAAGTCAAATGGCTTCTTCTTTCCTTTAGAAACAGTGTCAAAGCCAAAGTCAATTGCATCATCATCTTCCATTGACATGGACTTCCACGAGCTAAGAAATTCCTTTCCAATTTCATCACCTATTTGAATGGACAATTGTAAAGAAATTGGTAATAGTTGCATATATCCTTATTGTTGTTTTCACCCAACCACAAGAGAAGAAAATGTTTGGTTTTCCCATGGACTAGGTGAGAATGCAAAAAAATTACAAGAAGTTGCAAGCACCTAAGAATCTTGCATCAATATTTTGGATTAAGGAGTACATGAATTAAAAAAAAAATAGTAGCCCTTAAGAACGCTATAAATGAACTGCAATAAATTCCTATGCTTATCTAACTCTTATGAACCATCAACATACTAATTCCAAAACAGTGCTGACTAGTAAATTCTATTAAAAACTTAATGCACTTTCAAATGCAATCAATTCCAAGATCATCCATCCCTTCCTCTCATACTGTTATTACTTGTTTCCGAAAAAGAACTAGAAAGAATCTACTTCTAATACTCACTACATCATAGAAGTAAAAAACAATGTAGAGAAAAACCTTGTGATGTTTTTTTCTCCTTTGAATCTGCAGTTGAGGATTCCTTGTGTTGTTCTGTCATTCCTTAAGGTTGCCAAAGTTTCTGATCTACACCACAGCCAATACAAAATCGCCATATTGAAATTAAAAAGTAGGGAATAATAATATCCAACCATACAAGTTCCTTGGCCACTCGTGACTGAGAAGAGAAAGAATGAATCAATCAAGCATTTGTGAAACTAATCCATAAAAATACCAATCACTAACAACTAACGATAATAAAAAGAATAAAGAAAATTACAATAGCGGATATCCTGGCAAGCATATTTCTAACTTAAGATGAGTTCAATTTCACAAAGGATTTTCAATGAACCAGCATTTGAACCATTTTTTGACGTTGTAGATCTCTCTTTAGGCTAATTCTCCTAAATCAGAAATTTGTTCGGCAATAGATCATCAATCGTAAACATTACCAAAAAGACATAGCAACTGCAGTTTGATATATTTACGAGTGTTCCAATAATCGCATTAGATGAAAATAAACGGAGGTACATGCATGATTGTTACACTAAAGTTGCTTAAAACTAAAAAGAAACTTATCACAAATCAAGTATACCCGAATCTATGCGTGTTCAATAACCGAAATTATCTGAACTTCATAGACATCAAACTTACTAAAATATTACCGTAATTGCAGCTGAAACTCGCACGCAATGTTGAGATTCGCCAACAAATGCGCGACTTACATAGCCGTGAAGCGTAGAGAACTCAATGGACACGGAATCCGGAAGATGAAGGAGGTAAGAGAAGGTAGGGATTTTCGATTTCTTGGCAACTGAATGAACGAGAATGAGAAAAGGAGTGTGATAATGTTTTTGTTAGGTTGTGATGAGAGGGATAAAAACAGAGAATCCAGCAGCGTTTGGCTTAAAAGAAAATGAACATGGAAATAGGCACTGCTTGTTCGAATTAACTTTATAAGCACTAATGGCTTCTAACTCCAGAGTCCAAACTTAAGAAAGGCGGGAAACACGAAGAATAAAAAGGGAATGAGTATTAGGATGGCAAAAATATAGATGACAAAAAGAAGAATGAAGCGACATTAAGATAAGATTATATATTCAAGAGATTTCTCTTAAATGGCGTGTAAGTATCGGATATATTGAATACTGACCCTCGTATCAGTGAAATGTCTAATTCAAAAAGTATTTGTTGAATTTCTGACAATTCTACGGTTCTAGGATAATTTTGAAAAGAAAAAAAACATTAATTTTCTAAAAACTCAAATTTATTGTATAAATTTTTATAATAAACAAATCATTTTGAACCATTCATGAAAAACATTTTTTTACTCTAAAAAATAATATGAAATATACTTGTGCACATAAATCTTTATTGTCAATTTATATAATTCATGATTATATAATATATAGATTTGTGTCTCCGTGTCCTACATTTTAGATATTATACGTATTTTCGTGTCCGTGTCTGTGTCATATCAGTGTCGGTACTACATACGAACTAAAAATATCTAAAGATAAAATCATCAGGGTATTTTAACTTCTTTTTAAAACGAGTTTCCGCTATAGGTAAAATTAAATTACATATATTTATTTTTATTCAATTAATTAAATTATTTTTTTTAAGTTAGAAATTTATCTATGTTAATTAAGTGTGTGTATATATATATAATATAGAAAATGTTATAAGGACACCTTTCAATGCCGTACCTCATTCTATCCAATAAATTAATTTTGGAAATTACTTCTTCATAGAACTACACCCAATTTCAGTATGGAAAGACAAAATGTTCTTAAATAAAATCGGGTACACATAAAAACATATTTTGAATTTTCTTTTAAAATATATTTCTGAATTTCTTTTTCCGTAATGAATTTTTTATATTGTGCATTTTTATTATTCAGAATAGGATTTTGATTTTTGTTTTCGAATTTTTATTTTCAAAACAAATAATCTCTTTCAAATAGATTTTCATTTATGGAATGAAGGGTATTTTAGAAAATTTAAAATTATGTACGGTGCAGGTTCAAAAATATTGGGTAATTTTTTTTCTCCACGTGACCCATTCTAAGAACATTGATATACATAAACCCAGTATTTGTAAACCTTATGTCGTTTTTTAATTTTTTTTTTCTTATTTTTTATTTGATGATGTGGTAAGTATGAAAACTAAAAACTAAAAAGGAATCCAAAACTTAAAGTAAGAGAGGAAGTCATAGAGTGAGAGACCTTGAGCAAACAAAAATTTAAGTGAGAAAATCATAGTTTGAGGTCTTGAGAGAAGAGTAAACTTGAGTGAAGAGAGAAAAACATCTGGAAACCGTAATTGAAGAGAACTCATGAGCAAAGAGAAAAATATAAGTGAAAAGAGGGACTTATAATTGAAAATCGTAAGCGAAGAGAACTCCTAAGAAAAGTTGTCAGTTTAAAAAATATATTATCTTGTGAGTGTCAAAGAATATCACTGCATTTGACATAAAAAGTGTGGATATACTAGTTTAACACTCATAAAAATCTAGACAATTCGGTTAGACTTAGTCAAACTCATAATGAGAGTTTTAGTATGTTTTGATGATAACAAAAATTTATAATAATAAGATACAATAATTATCAAAAACACTTTCAAACAATGAAATGAAAAACGCTAGACTATGCAATGCATAACAAACATTAAGAGAATAAGCTTAGCATCAGGTGAAAGTAACAAATGATTATCATATTGTGAAAAAGTAGTACCAAAGATCTCATAAAGACAGTCGAGGATGTTTACAAAGAACTCAATGGACTATACTATTAAGCGGTTACACTTGACAGACGATGATAACATCATCAAGACACCAAACAATGATTAAGTCATGAATATAATAGACGATGATGCATGAATTAACAAGGAAGTTTCCAAACTTGGAATTTCCATTCGATATATTGCTCAAATAAATGTTGTATGATTTCTATACTCGTTTTGATCTTATGAAATTGTTGACAACAATTTTAATCAAAACGAATAGCTGAAACTGATAATATAATGTATTTGTAAAAAAGATACCGTGCACAAATATGTTCCTAAATATATTGTGCTTAAATGTTTCAGAATGAATATATTCATGAATGTTTTCAAATTGATTCCGTATATAGTTGCACTCGTATTGATTAAATTCAAAGCCTATATAACAAATTTTTTGAAAAACATAGTCTAAGATTGATAACATGTTTTTTGAAATATATTCACAAAAAATATGAAACCAAATTAAATTTTATTATGCTTCAATGTGTTAAATCTAAATTAACTTGGAAAGTTGATAATGTCTAAATTAATATCTAAATATAGAAAGACTTGATAATTCATAAATAATCTATGATAATGTTTCAGCAGTACACATGCTTTAATATGGAGAATATATTGATTTCTTTCACAAAATGTATTTTGGGAACATCAAGACGTACACAAGTCAAATATAGAGTTTCCATACTCAGCGTCTAACTATGAGAAATCATGAAGCTGATGAGCGAAATTAGTGCAATCAAACATTAAAGCGTCATTCAACCATTGCCTAAAGAAAGAACATACAACTAATCAAATCCAAAGATTATGATAAGGCAAAGAAGTATTCAGAGCTTGTATCAGGACATTCCTAATTCAACGTCTGATACAATGAAGATTCACTACAACATTCTTAATTAGTTGATTAAGAAAACTATTCAAAGAATGAGTACGTGATGAAAAAATGAAGAATGCATCTGGGACTAAATAAGAAACAAAGCAAATTACATTTAAAGTCCAAGACGTGGAAGGATCAATCAGAGTAAAGAACTTCTTTATCTAGCATTCTACATGAACAAAAGCATAATCAAAGCTTCAACGATCACAATGACTATATAAAAACCTTGAAGGTGAAGAAGACTAACACAATTTTACGCGAGACAAAGTTACAAAGCTTACATAGCGAATTCATATTATGAATGTGTGTAGTCTTTCTAAAATAATATTTCATATTTATTGCTTAAAGCATTCATATTTTGGGGAGTGAGTCAAACATTGTAAATCCTTCATTGTGTGAAGATAACCATGTGCGCTTCCATTGTTGCTTGTTGATTGAGAGTGTTTTCTCACTTGTTGGAGGTTTTAGTCTCAGGGGGAGATTAAGACTTGTTGCCTGGAGAAATGTTGAATATTTGTGTTGATAAAGGCTCTTAAGTAGTTTCTTGAAAGGAATAAACGTAGCCTAAATTTTGGGTGAACTAGTATAAATCATGTGTGTACTTTTCTCTCTATCATTTCTTTTAGATATTGTATTTGTCTTGATAATTTTACAGGTACCGAAATTAAGTTCAAGCTCTATTCAACCTTCTTCTAGAGCCAATTGTAACTTCAGAGACTAGTCTCAAAGCTACAAAAACACAATATCATGAGGATTATCCTTCATGTCACTCAAAGACAAACTTCTTTGTGAGTTATGTGTTAAGGGTAAGCTAGTTAAAAGCTCTTTCAACAACAAAAAGGATATTCCTACCAAAAGACCTCTTGAGTTTATATACTTGAACCTTTTTGGACCAACAAGAACTAAATCTATTAATGGCAAAAGGTATGGTTTAGTCACTGTTAATTATTATACTATATGGGCATGAGTTAGATTTTTGAACCACAAGGATGAGTCTTTTGTAAATTTAGGAAACATGTTAAAAATGAGTAAGACTTGTCAATTATAGCTATCAGAAGTGACTGTAAGGATGAGTTTGAAAATGAAAACTTTCAAGATGTTTGTGAAAACTTCGGTATAAACCATAATTTTTCCACTCCCAAGACATTTGATGGAGGACCACCCAGTTATTACAACTTGGGTTCAGAAAACTGAAGAAGATTGAGCCTTATTAGAGGAGAACATTGATAAGTATCAAATTATTGTAAAATTCATGTCAAACTAGGCATAATTAGTAGATTACATGGAAAACAACCTAAAAAACATGTATTTTCCCCTAAAACAAGCTTGACTGGAAAGAAGAAGAATTTTATTAATCTTGAAGAAAAAATAAGAGAAAATAGCAAATAAAATTATTAGAATGATCAATCCGCTCAGTGCATGAAGAAATGGGTAAGTTGATTGACTTTTGAGAGCAAAGATTGAAGAACTGCAAAAACGTTGAGCGTCAAGGCATGCACTGAGCGGATTTAGGCCAAAGAGGGACCAAATTTAATGAGTTTGGAAGGATGAGAGAATCCAAAGGGGTTGAACGAAAAGAGTCCTTCATGATGAAGAAAGCAAAAATAGGGTTTCTAAGGGTCATATTTATTGAGATTTGGCTTGAAGCAAATCCAAATCCAAAGATTTATTCATCCTTAAGAAACGATTTCAGTGTGTCAAGCTTGAAGGGAATCTCTGCAACCTTAAGAAACCCAAATCCATTGAAGCTCAAAGAAAAGGCTTGAAGCCAAAAGGTTCCTTGAGAGTGAAGAAAGCCAATCCACTGAGCGAATTAGCTCTATGCAAAATGAATGCTAAATATGTTGGAGCTCCTCACTAAACTCTATAAATAAGGAGGTCCTAACACTTAATTTGGGAGTTTGAAACAAGGAAATTTAAAGGCAAAAGGCAAATCCTAAGCTTACCAACAACATTTAGGGATCCATGTTTGTTGTTCTTAGCTTATCATCCTTCAATTCTATTGTAATATTTATCATGAGTTGCTAAACTTATCTTGTTGGAATTAAAGAGAAATGTAATATCTTTTGAGTTGTTGTTATTTATGAGTGCTTATTTTTAAGATTCGATTCTTTTGGTTTGATGGAATACTTAATGCTTGATGGTGAGGAATGATCGTTTATGCCTTTAGAACATGAATGATGTGAGAAGGCACGTTCATATATTTGAAACCCTTTCAAATCAACCAAGTGTGTCAATGTTTGGAAATGAAATTGAGTACTTGGCTTGAACTGTTCCATCTTAATGCAAAAACAAGCTATTGTAAGTCAAAGGATTGATTATGATAGTTTTTTGTTTTGTTTTAGATAACCTTGATCAAGGAATTAACCTGGTCTGGCCATAAGGAATAGTGATCTTGAATAAACATAGAATTTGTAAGTAACAACAACAAAAGAGATTTACAAAGTTACTTCAATCCCAACACTTGTTTTGTATTGTTAATCTTCTTCTACTTTGTTTTTATCAAGTTTCAATCTCGCTAAATATTTTATTAGAATTATTATAGCTATTTCACAACGTCTATGCAACCAACTTTTATCATATTTTCAGTTCATTTTGAAAGTTATTACTACTTTGGTAATCTTTAGTCCCTATGAATACGACAACCCTCTTTCAGTTGTACTACAGTTGACTTAGTCCGCTTGCTGAGAAAATGATTTTAATAAATTTGCTCTGCCAAATTTTATGGCACTATTGTCGGGGATTGATTGAATTACCATTAATTATATCTTTCACTATGAAGAAGTACATATTGTAAGTTTTGTGAATAACTAACTTTTTAATGGTAGATCTAGATTTAATTGTTTAGATTAGTCTAATTTCTTTTGACACTAACCATTTCCATTTTTTTATTTGTCTGTTTGATTCTTGTCTCCTTTAGAAAGATCTCTTTTTTATGCTAACAAGAGGCAATACCTCTTTGGAAGATTTGTTGTTTGAGTAGGATATTGAAAAACTTTTGAGAAGAGAAAGAAGTAACCTCAAACATAACCAAATAGATCAAGAAAAAGGACCAAATCTAATCACATCCAATTCTTAATCTCACATACCCCAACTAGAGAACATGGCTGAAAACAGGAATAATGATGTAGGAAGGATTGCAAATCCTCAAAGAAGAACATTAGGAGAGTATGTTAAGCAACGAGGACTGAGATAATTTTCAAGCATAATTATGCTTGTTGCAACTAGATCTATGGAAATGAAGCCAACAATTTTGCATTTAATTAGTAGTCATCAGTTCACAGGAACGAATCATAAGGACATTTACACTCATTTATCCACTTTCTATGAATTAGTTGGAATAATGAGATTTGAAGAAAGGAACTTGGAATCACTCTACTTGAGATTATTCCCATTCTCATTAGCTGGCAAAGCAAAAGAGTGACTTAAATTATATCCTAACCACAACTTAAACAATTGGAATGATATTGAAGAAAAAATCTTAAACATGTTTTTTTCTTTCTCTCGCTTTATTAAAGCTAAATCTAACATTTTACATCTATGCAAGGACCATTTGAACCTTTATGTGAAGCCTAATAGCACATCAAGATGCTATTGAGAAGATACCCAAATCATGGATTTGAAGAGATAGCCCAACTAAGTATATTTCATAATGGTTTAAAGCCTAACACTAAAATGATATTAGATGCGAGAACTATGATGGTAGTAGATATAGAGCAAGCAATCATAAATGGTTTTGGCTCTAATGGATTACCAAGTACAACATGATAAGATAATTTGGTCAGAAGAAAGGAGTGTTAGAGTTGAACACTACTCATGCACTCCTAACTCAAAATAAAATTCCGCCTTAGCAAATTGAAGCCTTGACAAAAATGTCTCTCCATGCACAAATATTATCTTTAAAAATATTATATTGGTTGTATCTAAGTGATTTTTTTTCATGAATAAGTGTTAGTACTCAGTTAAACAACATGGATAACTTTTAAATATAAATGGAGAACTTTGAAATATATATTTTTTATTTGGAATGTTTTATATGTTTTTAAATTGTTATCTACGTTATTGATATTTATTCATTTATAAAATTACATATATTTTAAATTTTAAAGGACTTGTTGGTGCAAAAATAATAATAATGTAAAAAATAATTTTTTCTATAATTAAAATTTATAATTTGTTTATGAATATAATGATAGACTTTAAGTTATATGTATTAAAATCATAATTACAAAGGTATTACAATTCAAAATATTATTACTACTTTATGTAATGTTTATATTTAATTACTAATGCATATACTATTTTTTTTAAATTAACTTATAAATTATGTATTAAGCACTTAATTAATATAACAAAATTACAAATTTTATTACATAACAAGATTGAATAATACATTATATAACTATGATATTTTGTACTTTTTAAATTTTTTTATTTCATACCTTAAAACAACTATATCTTATAATTATATTTAGCAAAAATATTTTTTATTAATAGTAGTATAGTTCTCTATAGATTCTTTCTCGTAAGAGGTATGGATTTCACGATAATACAAAATATTGTAATAAAAGGTTTAATTCAACAAAATATTTCTTTAAATATCTCAACAAAGATTTAGATAAAGTCATATTAAAATTAGTGTTACTTCTAATACTCTACATAAAAATCACAAAATTACTAATGAAATAAAAATTGTTTCAGTGTTGCAATAAACATTTCTAATAATATATAACTATCACTTATTACATTTACAATTTATTTATTTTAAAATTTGAATTATTTATATTTTAATGTTGTTGAATTATTTATTACAATTAATATGTAAATTTTACACATAATATTTATTTAATATATTCCAAAATCTACCCATTATACTATATTAAATCATTCTATTTTTTTTTTAAAAATTAATATATATATATATATATATATATAATTTTATAATATTTTTTATTATAATTACTTAATCATATTATTATTATTTTAATTTAAATATGATACATAAAATTAATTTATTTTATATATTATAATTTTTTTTAATAAATATTAAATTCGTGATAAAAATATCAACACAAATACTTCTTAACTATTCAGCATTTATTTACTTTCTGTATTTCCTCTTATTTTTTGGTTTTTTTTTAAATTATTTTAAGAAACCAATTACAAGTGTTCCTATGTTAGATTTAATATACTAAAATGTTTCTCCAATAACAAAATGTCAACTAAAACTATTGATTATTATTTTTAAAATTTTTTTTTTAAACTAAATTTATATTTTAGTTTATTATTATTATTTAGATTATTTTATTTTTATCAAACTTATATAATAAATATATTATATTTTTTAAATAAATCTGGTGTAAGAGTAAAAGTACTAGTTTAAATACAAATAAGAAGTTTGTTGCAGTTGACACGCTGCTTGGTGCCCTTTGATTCGTGTCATTGTTCGCCGTCGCCTGAAGCTGCTTCCCCTCGTGAAGTCTTTGTTCTTCGCCGTCTTTAGGTTAGTTCATCAATTTCACTTTCGCTTTATCTTTCTTTAATCACAATTATGCTGTGAAGGAGTTTGTTCGTGTTGGAGTTAGTCATAGAGATAATCGTTTGCCTGGTTTTTAATTGTTTTTTTCTTCTGCAACCGAGATTTTGGATCTTCTCGAAAAAGAGGGGCCTTATCCAATTTCTGTTCGTTTCGACGAATTTCAGAGCCGTTCTTGGCATTTCTGTCTCTGTACTCAGGCGTGGCCATTTATTTATAGTTTAAATTTACCGAGATGGTCTTTTGATTCAATTATTCCTTTTGCGATCGCGTCATGAATGTTGTTAAACAGTGTAATTAATTTCCCTCACATCCCATTCGATCGTTGATTTTATCAATTAACATGCCAATTTTATGTTTCTAACAGTGTGATGAATACTTCTTCTCCAAAACATTATAAAACGACCTTCTATTTCTTCGCATAAATATGTTGATTGTTCTGTATCTTCATATTCTGTGTGTGTTAGTACGTTGAATTCACTGCATTGAGTGGATTTGGTCCAAGTTGTGATTGAAATGGATGGGCAACATCAGAAGCAAAAGAACAAGTACAGTATAATTGTTCCTACATATAATGAGCGTCTCAACATTGGTCTCATCGTTTACCTAATCTTCAAGCACCTTCGGTAATTTCTCCATCTCATGATTATATCTGCTCCCTTTTAGTTGTTTTTTCTTCTCTATTAGTATATATATAAATCATATAATTTATAAGCGGAATTCTGTGCAAGTATTTTATGGTCTGGGCATTATAAGCATGTCTATACGTAGAATGCAAAAAAATAGTAATTGTTCTGTAATATATGGCTTATATTTCAAACCAAAGCATTAATAATTTTATCAAGAAAATGCCTTTTTTTCCTGGCAAATTTTTTGTTTTGCCATCTGTATGTATGATCAATCATCATTATGAATACTTTTTTTTGCTCAATTTAGGGATGCTGATTTTGAAATTATCATCGTGGATGATGGGAGTCCTGATGGTACTCAGGATGTTGTAAAACAACTACAGCAAGTTTATGGAGAAGATCGGATTGTAAGCAGTGACGTTTACAATTTTTTTTTTCATATAGACACAGTTATTCATCCATGATTTATTCTATTTTTTGGGATATCATTTAGAGTAACCATGCTTATTCCTGTGGTTCCAGTTGTTAAGAGCACGACCTAGGAAGCTGGGTTTAGGTAGGTTCCTGACACTTGCACCAAATGTTTTTTGATAAATTAGCGTTTGATGTAATTAATCTGCAGGAACTGCTTATATTCATGGCATCAAGCATGCATCTGGAAATTTTGTTGTCATAATGGATGCTGATCTGTCACACCATGTAAGTTTTACTATTCACATGTAGAGGATAGTTTGAATTTATTAAGAATAACTGCAGACCTGTTTGTTTTACAATACGACTGTGATTCTCATGCATTGTGCCCATGTTTCAATGTAAAATTTGTGGTTGAGTTTAATTTGGGTACGTAAGCCAAATTATATTCAATAGTTCAAAGTCAAGTATACTTCACATTAAAACAAATGACACTCAATCAAGCACAAAACACTTTCCATCCACAAATAAACAGGCTTTAAATTTAAAATATTGAGGGCTGGATGAAATTCTTTATCGGACTTTTAGTTTGGAGAATTTATTAGTAGCAGAATAATTTTTCTCTTATTTATTTGTCCTTGTCTGATCTATTCATTTCTTTTGCAGCCAAAATATTTGCCAAGTTTCATTAGGTAAAGAAAGCTTCTAGCAATTTCTATCTTGTTTTCTTATTACTTGGCACAATTTAATCCTTCCTTTCTGCATTTCAGCAAGCAGTTGGAGACTGGTGCTGATATAGTTACAGGGACTCGTTATGTTAAAGGCGGTGGTGTGCATGGATGGAATCTTATGCGCAAACTAACTAGCAGGGGAGCAAATGTTCTTGCGCAAACACTTTTATGGCCTGGTGTCTCAGATTTGACAGGATCTTTTAGGTATAAAGCTTGATAATTGGTATTTGCAATTTCACGAGTTTCAGTTGCTCCTTTGTTCCCTGGTTTGAGAGTGATGTATCATTGTTCTTTGTAGACTTTATAGGAAATCTGTGCTTGAAGATATCATTAGTTGCTGTGTTAGTAAAGGATATGTCTTTCAAATGGAAATGATAGTACGAGCATCTAGAAAAGGATACCATATTAAAGAGGTACAGTTTCTTAACTTATGATTCTATAATCAATATTAACCTGGTTGTTGTGTTGACTTTATAGATCTTGTGTTAGATATGTAATAGCATCCATATGTACGTTATGTGTTACAACCCCGTGCATACAGCAAGACAAAACACAGCAGACCCTATTGGATGAAGTATTTCCTCTAAGAACTGGCCCAATTTAAACTGCGTCCCTTTTTCATTTCTTTCAGTTTTAACCATTATAAGAAGGGCCTCTTGGAGAACCCAAAAAACACTATTTAGGTTTATATTTTCATTGAATGATTAGTGAAGTTTTTTTATCAATGCTAGTTTTTCTTTCCTTGTCTCTAGCATCTTAGTGTAGCCATAACAAAGGCCTACCATGTGGTATTTTCATTGCTTCCTCCATGCCTCCCAAACCACCCACCAAAGACCTGGATGAAATCCTTCATTCTATTCAGGACTGCCTCTCTGCCATTCAAACCCATATGGAGTAGTCACAACAAGACAATCACCAACAAGAAATGGAAGCCAAACACGAGACCCTGCCCCCGTCCTTATCATCCTCATTGACCAGGTTTTATCTTTATCCCCACCCATTAATTTACCCTTGAGTTCTCCTGCTCATATTTCACTGCTCCAATCGACGACTCCCTATGTCACAGGCCACACATCAACATCTCTTCCCTATGTCACAACCCACTTGGGCCAGACTTACCAACATGACACCACAACGTCCACCATTATCTCCAACCACCACCCCCACTTTCAACTCTGCCACTCAGGCCACCCAAACTCCAGCTCGCTCTTTCAGAATGAAATGACCCCCTAGACTGACTTTTTCAGGCTGACCATTTCTTTGCCTGCTACCAAATCCCTCTTGAACAATGTCTATCCATGATGGCTTTCCATATGAAGGATGATGCCCTAAGTTGGTTCAAATAGATGCATCAAAACAACCTCCTTATAGTTTGGGTGTCCTTTACAGGTTCCCTCTATTTTGGTCCCTCCTCCTCCCTACACCAATCACCAAGCAAAACTATTCAAGTTGCACCTAACTAGGTTAGTTACAGATTATCAAGTATGTTTTGAAAACTTTGCAATTGTATTGTTGGCCTCTCCCTGGATATTATACTGCATTGTTTTTTATTGCGTCTTTCTCCTGATATTTGCTATGAAAACACCATACTCAATCCTTATTCTATTTCACAAGCCATCAGCCTTGCTAAATTGGTCAGAGATAAGATTTGCAACTTTAAACACTAACCTTTTAGGCCATTCACACATACTACCTCTACCTAGAATACTTCACCACCTATAACCCGTACTCATACACTACCTACTCCCTCTCCCACCCTACCCCTTAAACGCCTCACCCTAGCCCAATTGCTAGATTGCCGAGTTCAAGGGCTATGTTATAATTGAGATGAGAAGTTCACACCTAGTCATAAATGTACCTTCTCTAGCTTTTTACTTCTCTTAGATGACCCAGATTCAGCCACAATCAAACTACTGAGGACCCACCTTTACCAGATCAACAAGACACTACCCATGCTTGTATGTTGTGGCAATTAGCATGCGTTTTCCATGTAGACATGCTACCTCTGCATATTGAATCTATTAGTTGTTATGGCTTATGTTATCTGAGCATTTTGTCATATTACCTATTTAGGTAGGTAACCGAATAATTCAATAGATTAAGAGTGTTGTGTGATAAGCATACTCATACAGTCCTGTGCGTTGTATGTAAACTTATTGAAAATTGAAATGGTAAGCCGATCAAACAGTTTTGGAATATCCCTATTCCTTCAACTGTTTTGCTGCCTTTATCTGTCTGGAATTTTAGTTGATTACAGTGAAATTTATATGCGTTTGATTGGATAAAATTGTTATGATGTTCTAAACTTTAATATTTGAATCTATATATGCATCTAATTCATGTGCGAAATTTGAATGCTAGTTGGTCAGGCTGTGTGTTTTTATGATTCGCTTTTCGGCAATTTAGCATTCACCCCCACCCTAGCTGACATACAATTCAAATGTATACAGGTTCCAATCACATTTGTTGATAGAGTATTTGGAAGTTCAAAGCTTGGTGGATCAGAGATTGTTGAATACCTGAAAGGCCTAGCATATCTTTTGGTGACAACATAAAAAGATAAATCATAACTCATGTCGGGGGAGGGGGCAACTAGGTATAAATTTTGTTCGATTAACTTTTTATTGAGGACATCAGCTTGGCTGCTAGAATCTCTGCATAGCTTCTGTACAATTTAATCCTTCTCTTTCGAATTTATCAAAGGACATCCTCTGTTTTTATAACTGTGCTAACCTGGATAATTAATTCTTTCGATTTTGATGAACTTGTGACTTATGCCAGTGCTCTCTGGTTTTGTCCCTTCTAGTCGCAAGATACAAGTCAATACTCTTGACCCTTCTTAGATGGACATAGGTATTGGATCTCCCTCTGAATGTGTGTTTACGCGAAAAACCTATTCATTCTAAGAGAGAAAAAGTGTAGGTTTGACCGATTATATGGTATGATAGGAAGGAAGGAAGAAAGAAATTACTAGTGTTAATTAAATGTTTGATATATAGGAGTTATAATATTGCCTCACCATACCTTATGCTATAAGCTGTTCTAAATGGCTAACTCTTCATCCATATTACTGATTAAAATATTATTTATTAATATTAGTTGTTCAATATATACTGTTATAAACGTACTTGAAATACTTAATGGCGGCCGAGTACAGTAGAAGTGGGTAAACTAGATGGTTTTTTAACTATAAAGCAAAAACTGACTAGAAGATCGTGATTCATAAAATTCCAATTTAATTATAATTAATCAATTTAATTTTTTAATTAAGTAATTACTTTATTAAGATATTAGAATAAAGAAAAAAGAATGAAAGACTTTGAGAAAAAAAATTGAAACTCTGATTTTTAATCTACCTTAGAACACATTCAACACTAATAATATTCTTGAATAAGCCTACGAAAATTTTAAAACACATTTACACACATCTGTAATTCCTCTGCCACTTCATGCAACATATGCTTTTTATCAACTACGTTTTTTTTTACTAAATATGATTATAATACACACATGTGCATATATCATACATATAATACCATCCTACGCAACAAATATTGGAGACTCATATTAAACATATATCACTAAATACTAACATTTGATATATCAAAAATATTATCAGAAAAAATCAAACTCAGTTTCTTACGCCAATGCTTAGTTTCACCTACTACAAAAATAAAACTTTATACAAGAATCTTCCTTAACTTTTCATTGAGATCTTATTAGTGGGATTGTGGGTTTACTTCTTAGTGTAGTGTTTGATACTTTTAAAAGACTTGACCTGTTTTTGCAACACTAGTTTAGATTATTGAAGGGTTAAATATTTTTTTTTTCTGTACTATGTTAAAATATTTTTATCTTCTTCAAACTTTAGATTTTCTAAATATTTTAGTAAAGAAACTATTGAAATGTATCTTTACAAATGTTTTTTTTTCATGTGATAAACAAAATCTTTAGCATGAATTATATTATAACATTCATCTTAGTGACAAGTTATCATGAAATAATTTAACATCCTAATCCACATTGAAAATTTGTTTGTCAACTAGTAAAAATTCATTCCAATATTTTTTATATAAAAGGTCTAAAGATTGTATTAGGAACAAAAATCAATTTTAAGTAAAAGTATAAAAAAAAACATATTTAACTTTTTATTTTATTATTTTATGGTGGAGATTGTCTATTATGGTCTTGTCTATTTTTTTGATTTTTTTGACTATAATAATAACTTATAAAAACAAGGACTTAATCTTAGTCATGATTAAATATTTTTAGAGAGTGTATTTAAACTTGTTTTTATAAAGAAATGTATTAGACATACAAATTATCTTATTTATCATAATTATCAAATTTTAGGGATTAGAACGAAAAAATTTAAGATACATAAGAATTTCATCTTAAACATAAGAATTTCATCTTATATGATCTTTAAATCTTCTTTGCCTACATGGCATGTTACTACTTGAGCTTTATTAGTCTACAGAGCAACACTATACAAAGTTCACACTTAATACACACCAATTTAATCTTGCTTAACACGTTTAAACCATTTCAAAAATATTAACTATACTTGCAATAATCTCCATATTATTCAATAATCTAATAATTACTTCATCAGTTCAACATATTTATGTATAAGGCTATACCAACCAATTCTTACATGCATCCTATTTCAACAATTACAATCTTCACATATCTAAAAATTTATTTAATTAATTAAATGATAAGATTAACACTCCTTATTTGAATGTTGTGTGGCTACTCTTGAATCTTTCTTTATATCTTTTGAAAATTCAACTACGCTTCTCTTAAGTCCAAATAATCAAACCTAACACCAATGATATTTTATCTTTACAAAACATCCGAAGAGAACAAATCATTCAAAAAAAAAAAAAAGAAAAAAAGATTAAACCCCTAATAAAAAAAAGAATACTTAAATAAATAAATATAATTGACTCAATTCGATTATCTCTCTACTACTTTCTCATATATATAATTTGATAACATAACTATATTCAAGTTATCTTTATATTATTATATAGAAAATTTAAAGAATTTTTTTATAATAAAATAAAAAATATTTATAACGGTTATTTCAGTTAGTTTGTCGTCACTTGTTGATGAAGACACTTAATAAGTTGCTGATGTGACGCATGTGTGAGAATGAGTTAAAGTATGAAAAATAAAGTGTTTTGGTAAGAATTGAATGACTGGATTCAGATCTTCAAAAAGAATTGACAAGAATAAAAGCTTTATTTTATTTATATTTTATACATATTTATTTATAAATAAGAAAAATGCATCTATTTAATATAAGTATTTCTTAATTTTTAATGTATATATATATATATAATTAGAGAAAAATAATTTATACAGTTAATAAAAATGTATAATTGAAATGAAAATATTATTATGTAAAGTCATGTAATAAAATCTCATTAATTTCTTTTATTAGATGAAAATATTTTACATATAAATTTATGTAATATATTTATTTGTATAATTATAATAAAAATACTTTATATAATAAATGTTTTTAAAATTTAAAATAAAATAATGATATGTAAATTATCTAAAAACTAAACATTAAAGTTTTATTTTGTATTAGAGTAGAAAAGGTCATATTAAAAAATTACATAATTTGTATAAATTACATAAAACAAATAAAAATAAACAAAATATTACAAATTTACATATTAAATTTAAAATTTAGTTAATACATCAAATATTTTATTATTATTATTATAAAAAATGGATAAAATTTCAGAAAGTAATATGTAAAGTATTTATAGAAATATATAGTTTAAACAAAATATGTGTGAGTAAAAGTTTCCCCATTTAAGTGCGAAACTAACGTTAATTTTGAACAACTTCGCCTTAGTTAATGTAGGTGTCGGGTGGTACAAAAATATAGTTAATAATTTAAATTTACTTTGATTGAAAAATATTATTATGAATATCTGAATGAGTAAATGGTGCATGTGCTATTTTTGTAAATAGGACAAAAGCAAGATATGAAAAGTGACTAAGAGTATCTTTGTTGAATGAAATCTTGGTAACCGCAAAGCAAGGTAACACAAAGGAAGAAGAAGAAGAAGAAGGCGCATACAAACAAAACAATGGCGTCCACGTTTGGAACTTCTTCAATTGCCCTTCTCCATTCTTCAATCCACTCTTCTCAATCCCTTCCCACTAATTCGCTCTCCCAAACCACTGGTACCTACATCGTCTCATCCCCACCTTTGTTTTTGGTGTAACTGTGATGTGATTTTGAACGGTTGTTTTGTTTCTTTTCTGGTTTTTCAGTGCAGATATTTGGGCCCAAGTTTTGCGGCGGAACTGCCGTCAAGGGAAGGTCTCCGTTCCCAGTTGCGAGTGCCGTTGCAGCTCAAGTTAACGGTTCAGAACAGGTGTGTTAAGGATGTTTTCTTCCCAGGAAACTAAATGTTTTATATTTGGAGTGATTGTTAGCAAAGCATACATTAGGGACATAGTCTTAGGAGCATTGTATCTTTGTTTCTATTGAATTTGCACATACAAGGTGTGATTGGACAAGGGATGAAATCTCAAATGAGGGAAAGGTTAGGGCAATGGGGCTTATACTGTATGTAGCCTTAGGTTTTACTCAGTCATTTTTGCTCCTCATCCTTAACTTTAGTACTATATAAAGTCTGTAAGGTATAATAAATATACAGTTGCAATTATGTAAATCCAAATTAAGAACATTCTTCTCGGGCAATGACATCACTAAAACAAAGTAAGATTTTTGTAAATCGTTATCATTATAAATAATTTCTTGTAGTTTATAAATATGAATAGTGCCAATCTCATTTCTTTCTTGAAGGTATCCATGAAACGGACAATTTCTGTTTTTTGTTCATCAAGGGGCAATGATTTGATGTTTCTATTATACATGCTTTTATGCTCATATATAGTACTGGATTTGCATAACTTTTGTAAAGTGTCGGACACTTCATCAATCAATATTTATCTCTGAAGCAAATGAAAGTATCTGTGCTTCAATTTGGTTGATGATGTAAAATTCTTTACGCTTTATGTGTTCCAAAATTTGGCCCTTTTATTATGTGGTTCCTTTTTTTGGTTTTCCGTTTTGATGACATCTCAAGTCTGTAAACTTAACCCAGGCTCAGAAGATTGCTTTTACTGAAAGCCAGAGGCCAGTTTATCCATTTTCTGCTATAGTGGGACAGGACGAGATGAAGCTTTGTCTTCTCCTAAATGTGATTGATCCCAAGATTGGAGGTGTAATGATTATGGGGGATAGGGGAACAGGGAAATCTACAACTGTTAGATCATTGGTTGATTTGCTTCCTGAAATAAAGGTTGTTGCTGGTGACCAGTATAATTCAGACCCCGAAGATCCAGAATTCATGAGTGTTGAAGTGAGAGCGCGTGTGTTGAAAGGAGAGCAGCTTCGGGTTGTCTTCTCCAAAATCAACATGGTGGATTTGCCACTGGGAGCGACAGAAGATAGAGTCTGCGGGACAATTGACATTGAGAAGGCTCTCACTGAGGGTGTAAAGGCCTTTGAACCAGGCCTTCTGGCCAAAGCTAATAGGGGAATTCTGTATGTTGATGAAGTTAACCTTTTGGATGATCACTTAGTTGATGTATTGTTGGATTCTGCAGCATCAGGTTGGAACACGGTTGAGAGAGAGGGCATTTCAGTCTCGCATCCTGCTAGGTTTATCCTAATTGGTTCAGGCAACCCTGAAGAAGGAGAACTTAGGCCACAGCTGCTGGATAGGTTTGGAATGCATGCTCAAGTAGGGACTGTGAGGGATGCTGAGCTAAGGGTCAAGATTGTGGAGGAGAGAGCTTGTTTTGACAAAAACCCGACAGGATTTCGACATTCTTACAAGGCTGAGCAGGAAAAGCTCCAGCAAGTAATTGCCTTAGCACGGAGTTTTCTTCCTTCTGTACAAATTGATCATGATCTTAAGGTAAAAATCTCCAAGGTTTGTGCCGAGTTGAATGTGGATGGATTAAGAGGAGACATAGTGACAAACAGAGCTGCAAAAGCTCTTGCTGCCCTCAAGGGGAATGACAAAGTAAGTGCAGAGGATATTGCCACTGTCATCCCCAACTGCTTGAGGCACCGTCTTCGAAAGGATCCCTTGGAATCGATAGATTCAGGTCTACTTGTCCTGGAGAAATTTTACGAGGTTTTCCGTCGCTGAACGTGGTATAATATAACATGGTCTGTCTTTTCTGGTGTTTTTTCAATATTTTACCACTAAGTCTTTTACATTTTAGCCTTTTCCGTGGGGATTTTCATTTTCCTTGAAATTAGAAGGAGATTCAGAAATCCTGTGTACAAATAAAATTCCAGGTCTTTTGCATTGTACGGTGTGAGGATTTATAGTTTCTTCTGAATCTGGAATGTACTGAGTAAGAGTGGTACTTCCCATCAATTTCTGAACCGAACATTCAGAAATAAAATGAAGTTCTCTTTTAGCTTTGAATACAGTAGTATTTTGCTAAATTTTTAGCATTATGAAATGTTTTGTCCACTCATCTAAATGTGTACATACCAATATAAATTATCTGACAAGATATTTTTGCATATTCCTGCTTTAATGAAACACACCCGTCACACTAAATGTTTCTCTTTGTACCGTTGTATGGTACATATCAACAAGCATCTATATAGTTATTTGCCATTTACTAAACTTTGGAAACAGTAGAATTGTAGGAAGACAATTCATTTCAACTAAAAATCTATAGATGGTAAATGCCACGTGGCTCCTCCCTTGAATAATTTTAATTCAACTAACTATCAAGTCAAAAACATGTGGCAACTTTGCTCTTGTATATATCAGTGGGGACCCAACAACTGAGTCTGAGGTAATATAAGAAAAGACCAAGAGTTTTGTTAGGGTCCTGCAACTCTCTGAGAAGGACAAAGTTCAGACTCAGGAAGAGTAACTCCGGCAAAGTCTTAACAGCAATCTTAAATTTAAGACACAAGTATAACTCTTAAAAGGAGTCTTAAATTTAAGACACAAGTCTTAACTTTAAAATTTAGAATTTATAATATGCTGATGTGACTTGATGAAAGTTATAAATTTAAGACGAAAGGTTTTAAAAAAGTCTTCTCAATGAAGCATGCTAATGAAACATGAGAATCTTAAAATTAGGAAATGGACCTTATGACTGAGTTTTAAAAATGAAAAAACAACTTTTCATGTCAACAATATTTCAAGAGCACCAATTTCAGAGGAAAAATAATTTTCCAAACATTCAAACCTGACATTGTGAATTTTTATAAGACTCCTTTATTGCTTAAATTGATGTGGTATGAGACTTTTAAAGCAGAAAAAAAAAAATCTTATCACTCTCTTGTGTTGTAAATGTTCTTAGAGAACTAAGGTAAAAACAAGTTACAGATCACTAAATGCATCCAGGACTTCTTGACGCTATTTTAAGTGATTCAATTTCCGCAAGTCTCAACTTTATGATGTATTAACAAGGAATATGAATTCCAAGTGATGCCATGTACTTCTTCCTTTCTTAGTAAATATAAACACTTGCTATAGATTCCAGAACTCTGTTATGAATATTTTGCATTATTAAGAACAGATGTAAAGGATAAAAAATACAGAAAAATATGAACTCAAGGCATTGTAGTATCATTTGATACATTCTGTGGAACCTTGAATTTAGGATTCTGCTCCACGAAAGCTGGTGGGCGTTGGTACACAACTGATGCAGCCCTTATCAAGATCCCAGCAGTTAAACCCCATATAAGGTATTTTTTATGCCCAATACCATAGTCAAAGAAATGCAACAAAAACTTCTCTCCCATCCACTCCCTCTCCTCCTGCTTCCGATTTTCATCCTGGTTAAAGTGATGACATCAGATACGTGATATAAGAATGAAGATGAGAGGAGATCAAAATGAAAAGAATAAGCATGGACCTTGAGAAACATTTCCAAAGGTGCATCAAATACTGCTTCTACTTCAGCTGGATTTAGAACAGGTTTGAATGATTTCTTGTCATTAAGTATGGCAATGACGGGAACTACCCTTAGGAGATGCTACAAATAAAACAGTGACAAGTTAAAAGTACTGGAGGGAAATTTCCCATTCAACCCATATAATATGAAGCACATATGAAATGAAATAGACTAACAATGGGAGTTTAAACATTAACACAAATGTGATGATAAACATTTGTGTATGCAGTGTCACTCTAATAGGCAACATATACACTTCTGTTCATGTTTATCCTGCCTGGGCACAAATACTCTCGAAGAATGTTGGTTTATAAGTATATAATCCTTTTACATATCAAACATTGTCCAAGATTAAAGAATAAGAAGTTAAGAACTAATAAGACAATGAAGAGCCCTCAGCCACTTTTTTTTAGCATTTGCGTAGATACTGTGGACTCATTGAAAATCTTTAACCACTTCAATGATCTGCAAGAATACATGACTATATTTCTGCAATTTTCTTCAACGGGGAAGAAACAAAGGCCAAAACAAGTCACTCAATGTAACATTCCTTAGTTCTTACATTCATAAATATAGACAGTAAAGAAAGAATGCTCATCAGTTTGTCTTTCTCAGATACAAATTCCTAAAATAAGAAATGGACACAACTCTGAGTTATAACCCATCAAATATTAAGTAAGGGTATTTATCTTATAGCAAATCCATTCCTCTCTACATTTGTTCAAAATTTAGAAGAAAATACTCTGGTACATGGTAATATTAAAATTCACTTAATTCAGAGTTTTTTAGACCAAACGATCGTTCATAAACCATTAAGCCTCCATCTATCATCCTTTCACATGAACTATTTCATGAAACAAAGACCACGAAATAATATCAGCAAATTACAAGTTTAACATCAAAATTCCTAATCACAAATAATTGCTGAACACACAATTTGCTTCCACCCACAAGCAAGTCAAGACAGAGATCCATCTAAAGTTACACTAATCACTCAAGCTAGTGAAAAGTATGAAATAGAATACACAATACCTTAGACAAGAATGGTTGAAGAACAGTAACAACATTGACAAGTTCCGGGTCCAACCCAATTTCCTCCTTTGCCTCTCTTTTTGCAGTGTCCCCATCATCCTTATCCCCCTCCTCCGCTTTCCCACCAGGCAACGCCACCTCACCTGCAAAAACAACACATGAAACAAACAACTACCCCTCAATCCTCACAACCAAAATTGGATTTATTTAAAAAAAAAAATTCAACACCATGAAAAGAAAAACGATAGAAACTTAGTTTAGACTGACCCGAGTGAGTAGAGAGCTGGGAAGAGCGCTTAGTGAGAATGACTCTTAGATCCCCATCATCCCCTTCAAAGAGGCAAATCAAAACCGCAGCTTTTTTGGGTCTGAACTTTTCTGGGTTTTGACCAACTGGGGTTGCCGCTTCTGGAAAACCCACCTGCGAAACAACCTTTCCACCACTTTCTTCAATGCGCTTCTCCATAATATCTTCAGGGAAAGACGGGGCCTTGTACTGGCGAAGGTGCTGTGCGAGGGTCAAAAGCCTCTGAGATCCTCCCATGCCTGCGTTGGAAGAAGAATCCATGATTTTGGAGATAGATGATGATGCTCTGGGTAATAAGGATCTTATTGTTGGTAATGTTCTCACAAAGGAAACCATATGGGTCACAGTTAAAAACAGAACCACCAACTACCCAATCTGTTTTATGCATACTCTGTTTTCAATAAGGTACAATGCATTTTTTTAAGAAATTACTCAAAGTTGGACAACAAATGCGTGTATAGCATGAATCCCAATATTTTTTTTCTATGAAAATATATGTTTTCCTAAAATGTACTATGTTTATTTAACGTATGATCGTTATGATTTATGAAAGGGGAAATAAGTTGAGTCGTTGGTGGTATTTAATTGGCCGATTCTTTATTTGAGTGATAAGTAATAGTTTTTGTTGAGTGCCATGCTATATGAATAATAAATCAATAACCACTTTCACGGTCGATATGGACATAATCTCATGGTGTGCTTGCATGCTGTAAATTCAGGAAGAAATTTGCTTAAAAATTCTTTATTTTGTTATCTCCTTTGATGTAGTATTTTGCATTGAGGATATTTGGTTCAAATGAATTAATTATGTAAATGAGTTTTTCAAAAAAGTTATACATGTGTATGTCTATGCATTTCTTTTTCACTTTTGGTTGAACTTAAGATATCTCTTCCCAACTAATTCCTTCGACATTCATTTAATTGATAAGTGTAGTTAATGCGATTTTCTCGAGTTTGGCATGAACATAGATAGATACAAATAAAGGATGAACTGGTAAAGTGGAAAACAAAATTGTTACAGAATATTAATACAGTTGAAAACTGACATGTTATGTTATCAATAAAATTAACCATCAAGAAATTAACAAGAGGATAACAACTTCAAAAATCTTTCTACAACAAACGAAGTGGGGAAAATGATCTGTAAATCTATCACTGAATATACAATATTGAAGATAATGAAAACCAATCAACAAATCACACAAATGCTGGTTTGTTGGTCCATTTTCTATCACTCGCATTCATATGCACAAATTGGAAGCAATCCAATAAATAAAGGAAAACAGATTGCCTTTTTATCTTTACACACTGTAACTGTAAACACTTAAAAATCAATTTGGCTGCTAATGTTAAGCTTGATAAAATATGCATGATTCTGTTCTTTGCATCAGCCTGAGTACTCATTGTTTTCCTTCCTGCACTGTTTTTTTCTCTGTAGCAGGGTAAGACAATCTTCTTCTAGTTTTAGCAGTCCCTTTTGGATTACCTAAGGGTTTAGTCCCTTTAGCACTAGCTGAAGGAGTTTTAACTGAAACTGGTTGTTTTGATGTTGTTGATGATTTCTTATCCTTTTTAACTTTGCTTGACCTCTTATTTTGATCTTTCCTGGGGCTAATGGTTGCACTGGGGACACGGCTTTCCCAAGGGCGCACAGCAATCCAGCGGTCCTTCCAGCTCCAACTCCAACTAGCTTTGCCAAGTTCATAATTGCCTAGACCTTGGCTACAGTTGGCCCTCCACTGTGTTTTTCATAAGATATGCATATGATTTTCAGTAGAACCAAGGGAAACAAGGTTGTGTGACTACTACTCATTAATAAGATTAACCTACCTGATGAGAGAACGCATATGCCATGGTTCTTTCCCGCTTAACTGCTGCTTCTTCTCTAAGGTGTAACCTTGCAATGGTTTCCTCCATGGTTTCAGAGCCACCACACCATTCCACCTGTCATTTGTTTAAACTGTTGGTCAAGAAAAGGGTGACTGAAGAGGGTTCTATCCAATTCTTGTATCTGGTGAAATTATTGCACCACTATTAAAAGGTCAACGATAAGAGATTTCAAGCATTTCATCTTTAATTGAATAGCAAAAACTAATATCTGGAATCTGATTTCAATCAAGTACACATGTTTTAGGATATCTCGTTAAGTTTCAACTTAGTAGTATAGAAAACAGAAGAGGAAGTTTCTACAAAGATAGAAATGCATTTCATGATATCTAATACAATAAGATAGGAGCCTCTTCTTAAGCAGAAGCGTATTTCTTAACTAAAATTCAACTATTGGCTCTACAGGAAATAGACAACTTCATATTGAAGATTCAGTGAGAGGAAATGAGGGAAACGTCTTCTGCTTAAGAAGAGGCTCCTATCTTATATAATGAAGAGGTTCAAAAATCTTTGCACATGCCTTCAATGTCTAAACCTCTCACATGTGGAGACTCTCCACTCAGGACACTGTTTCAATCACTTAATGCATTTGGCCATTTACTGATCACATAGAAAACTATAAAGAGATCTTTAAAATAATTCCACATATATACATATTTGAAACAGAGAAGCCAATGAAACCATAAATATACATTTGGCTATTGATATATAATCATGATTCATAGGAGTGGAAAGAGTGATCTGTTTTGTTTACAGCAAGCAGGAATTTGACTGGCCAAAAATAATTACCTTTAATTCTAGTTTTAAATATCATTTATAGCATAATTCTAATTTTGAATGTCATTTATAGCATGGCAGTTATTAGGAAACAAATGTAAATTTGAGAAGTCTATTATGAGACTATTTAGAGACATTGTACTCTCCATTTAAAAATGTAACAAAAAATAAAAATATATTCTCTGTTTACAAATTGCCATAAGAGCTACAACCAATGTAACCAATGATCACTGCCCCGATTAACAAAGATAACAAACTACGACAATTGGAATATCCAAATGAAGCCCTTCTTGGATCTCAAGATGCTTGGGAGTGGTTCAAGAAGGTTGCAAAGAATCGGAAAATATCACGAGATACTCGACGACAAAAAACAAAATGTTGAAAGAGATATGATCGAAAGATAAAGTAACTCTGTACATGTTGTTGAGCTGTTGATTAGTCAATTTTTGAGAAGATTGTTGGTGAATCAACATCAAAGGAAGCGTGAGACATTTTGGAAAAAGTGTTCAAGGGTGTCAACCAAATTAAAGAAATGCACCTTCAAAATCTACAAGGTGAGTTGGAGGCCACGAAGATGAAAGATTCAAAAGATGTATCTAGTTATATTACTCATGTGCAAACGATAGCCAATAAACTCAAACGCAATGGAGAAATTCTCACGGATGCAAGGGTTATGGAAAAAATTCTTCGGTCATTGACAGATGACTTTGAAAATGTTGTATGTGCAATCGAGAAGTTAAGAAATTTGGATGAAATGACCATTGATGATCTTGCGGGTTCTTTTGAAGCACATGAACAACGAAAGAACAAAAAGAAATAAGAAGTCTTGAGGAAGCCTTACAAACAAGGATGACCATCAAGGAAGACAAGGTGATGTATGTGCAACATAATAGAGGAAAAGGATGTGAACGCGAAGGTCATGATTTTGGTCGCAACGGAGGTTGTGGTCGTGGAAACAACAATGAAGAAAGAGGACAAATGAATCAGCAAAACTGGTGTGGACGAGGCCACAGTCGTGGAAGAGGTGGTCGTTCAAATCGTCCAAATGTTGAATGTTACAATATCGGAAAATATGGACACTACGCAAAGGATTGCTATGTCGAAGAAAGTAGAAGAAAGTGAAAATTTGGTCAAGGAAGATGAGACAAAAGATGAAGGGATTCTCATGATGACAAATGAAGACATTACTCTAGATAATGACATGGTATGGTATCTGGACACTGGTGCTAGTAGTAATCATATGTACAGGCATAAACACCTCTTTGTTAATATACAAGAGATTGAAGATGGACATGCATCTTTTGGAGACTCAATGAAGGTTCCAGTGAAAGGCCGGGAAAATATATTTGATTCCCAAAAGGACGAAAAAGAAGGTACAATGTAGGACGTTTATGTACCTGACTTAAAAAGTAATATTCTTAGTACGAGACAATTATTGGAGAAAAGTTGTTCGATTTTCATGAAAAACCGGATGTTACACTTGAAGGACAAAAATGGATGATTGCTCGCATACGTGGAGATGGCAAAGAATCGGGTGTTCAAACTTAACTCAAAGAATATACAAGAGAGGTGTTTGCAAGTCAACATGAGGACAAAGCATGGTTATGACATTTACGATTTGGGCACTTACATTACGACGAGCTAAAAGAGTTAGCAAACAAGAAAATGGCTCAAGGGTTACGGAACATGGACTACAACAAGAAATTTTGTGAAGGTTTGTGTACTTGGTAAGTAAGTAAGGACAAATTTTTCAGAAGAAGGCAAAATATCGTGCAAGGAGATCTCTTGAGCTTATTCATACCAACATATGTGGCCTGATCACTCCCAAGTCTTTTAGCGAGAAGAGGTGTTTCATTATTTTTATTGACGTAGACTTCGGTTTATTTTTTGAAAGAAAAATCAGAAACAATTGAGGTGTTCAAAAAATTCAAGGTGATGGTGGAGAAGAAAACCAATTCAAGGCTTTATGGTAGGTGGAGAATACATGTCAATCGTTTTCACAAACTATTGTGAGGAACAAGGTATCAAAAGATTCCTGACAGCACCAGATTCACCTCAGCAAAATGGTGTCACGAAAAGGAAAAATTGAAGTCATTTATAGCATAACAGTTATCAGGAAACAAATGTGAATTTGAGAAGTCTATTATGAGACTATTTAGAGACATTGTACTCTCCATTTGAAAATGCAACAAAAATAAAAACATATTTTCTGTTCACATGATCAACAAACTGACAACAGTTTGAGAAAAAAAAAAATCCATTATACGATCACTGAATTTGTTTTAGCTGTACAAGCCAGCACACCTTGAAGCAGGGAAGTTTACCTCTAGGTCATGAATCTTGGCCTCTAGTTTTAGTTGAGAACGTAGTTTCTGCCGCTTGAGCCTGTCTTCTGTCACCATACATATTCGACGAGCTCTAATCTCAGTCTGTATCTTGCTCCATGAATGTAGATGAGTTACAGTTGTACTAGCTTGTTTTTGAACAGAGCAACCTTGAGTCATGGTTTTCAGTTTTGTGAATCCTCTCAAGCGACGTAAATATTTTCTAGCCTGTTGGATTGAAAAGTCAGCATACATGATACACACATCTGTCAGCAATAAATAATGTCATAACATAAATGGTATGCATGTAAGAAAATAGCACAAGGAAGTTAGGTTTGACTTGGTTTGTCTCTATGAATTTTTCACTTTGGCATACCTTATAAGCTCGGAATGCTGTTTGGATCCTTGTTGCAGCTATAGTTTCAATTGATACTCCAGCTGACTCTAGAATTTCGCTTTTAATGCCATTTGCTAAACCATTGGACTTTTTCCCTTTATAAATCTTAGTCTGAAACACAATAAATTTCCATGAATCCCTATCTCAAAATGTAAGAATATTTGCGGGGATTTTAGGCGATAACAACCCTCAAACAAAATAAATACAACATATTCTAACAAATGACGTTGCTGCAGCCTAAAGAAAAAAATAAATAAACAGGAAAATTAAGAGGTGGTTATAAACAATAACAAATGCTGCTCATGATGCCAGACTCAAGATAAAACTTCAAATTCTAGAAGTACTGTTTGATTAGCCGAGTGGCTTCAACTGATACAAGTTAACTGACCCCAGAAAGTGAAATAAGGGTTGGTTCTTGTTGTTGCAATAGTTTACAGGTATATTGCGTTCCCAAACTTTGAATTACTTAATGTAGAACAAATCTAAACTTTGCCTTTCAATTTATATCAACAAAGTATTTTGAATTGACAAAATGTCGGTTATTTCAATTCTTGGACGATGACTAACTAACTAGGGTCTAAAGATAACTTACTCACAGTTCAATCCCTTATAGCAATGAGCAGTCACTCTCCAAATCACAAAATCTTAACTGCTAAAATAAGGCATACGTCATACTGCATGATCAAGATAACCTTCAAAGCATTCAAAAAGATTTATTTTTTTCTGGAAAATAATGAAACTAAAAGAGGTTTACAATGAATTTTTCATACTCATTAATCCATGAAAAATTCAGTCCAAGAAGACAGATAATGTATTGTACCTTTACTTTCTTTGATCTTCCTTCTTTTGATTTTCTTGAGCTAATCATTGACTTAAACCAATCACCTGAACCCATTCTTGATGTCAAGTAGCTTCTTTCAAACTAACATAACCCTGGCAATATAAAAATATTAGCACAACATTACACATAAAGATTTTGCACCTTGTTCATAAACAGAAGAGCAAAACTGTTGTAGTTGCAGTGATTTGTCCCCATTGGTTCTTTTTCTTTATCCAAATACCTAACTGTAAACATTAGACCTATTTCTTCAAACATTTGTCTCTTCTAGATTATATTCCGTGGAAGTAATTTATAATCAAGCTCAATATATATTATTAGTGTAGAATTCTTCATCCATGAAACATTATATGATATCATTCATCGAATTCATTGAGAAAGATAGGAATAATGAAATATTGGGATATAGGAAATGAATACTAGGATTTTAAGGTGAATGGTGCAAGTAAAATGTTGGGAATTTAGTATTTTAAGGTTGTAGGGTATTTTTCCCTCGATCTCTTCTTCCCCCTTCCCTTATCACTGAACTACATCACCATATAACCACTACTATTATGCTTAATCTAAGAAGAACTTTGGTCTTACAACCAGAATAGAAACAAATTTACCACCACTGGTCTTGATAGTCACTGTACAACTGAATTTTATCAGCAATAACAAGAAGATCAGAGAGACCAAACATTTTGAACAAAACTACAGTTATTATTAGTCTGATATTTAGTTGACGCATAAAAACCGTGTATTCCCTCATTCCGTTTGTAGAAATAAACAAATCCCAACAATAATCTCCCAACCAACTGAAATTCATAATAAAACAACCAAATGATTTTCCTTCCACATCAGACTCACAAGCAGCAGAAAAAAAGGATCATCAACTAAAGCACTAAAATACTTAAAAAATGAATGAATGAATGAAAAAAGGAGAGTATATGCTTGGTTGCCTAGCAAGCAAACCAAAACACCAAAAAATGTCAAAATCCATCTGGGTCTAGCAACACACCCAACACGACACCCAGAATCACGTTTATGAATCCAGAAAATGGACCAAACAGTGTAAGAACAAACAAAAAGCACCTGAGGGTGGATGGCATACCAGAGAACAAGGGGAGTGGTGTCCAAGGCAACCCCTTTTCCTCACTTGGGCAACAAGATTTCTGGCTGGAAAAAAGAAGTGGGGAACACTAATATCAGCATAGATGTAAAGATGAAGGAAATATAAAAGGGAACAAAAAGTAGGTGTTGAATATGGATAATGGAATGCCACAAGAGAAAAAAAAAATCTCTCTTTTCTCTGTCTTACTCAATCAAAGGCTCAACAAACGCATATAAACGCCACAAGGCCCACATCTGAAAAAGAAATGAAAAAATGAACATTGGCGTGCAGTTTAGTCTGACAGATAGAGTATTACATGACACGGTAGCATTTTTGAGAAATTCAACAACGGAGGCTACAGCTACAGTTATAACGACAGCAGAACAAACCGTGTAAACAGGATCTTGATGTTGACTGTGGTGCTTTTTTGGCATTGTTTTCTATTGATGAACATGAATTTGCAAAAGTAATTTTTTTCATCTTTTGGGATGAAGACGAACACATTGATGCTGACCTTTGACTTCGTATCAACAAAAAGAATTGTTATAATATGGAAATTTTATCTCCTCAATTTGCAGTTCCATAAAATTTAGAAGATTAAGACACTAAAAAACTGACTTGGTTTGGTCCCGGCGAGGCTCGAACTCGCGACCTTCGGCTCATAAGACCAACGCTCTAACCAACTGAGCTACGGGACCACATTGGCTTTTACAATTTTAATGTTTTCTGTCACAATATGAGACTCACATAATTCTAATATGCCATTGAAGGATTCAATTATTAATTTTGGGTATTCGAAATGTCAAATCTAGGTATAAAAAAAGTTTCTATAGGACAGCTGTACTTTGAAATGACTCATGAAAATCCATTTTGTAGACTTTGAGGTTTAGCTATAAGTATGATCCCTACTCGTGGCATTCAAGTTTAGCTATAAGTACGATCCCTACTCGTCGCATTCATGTGATAATAATCTAACCTTATATGTTTTAATTTATTTATTTTTTTATTCAATCGCTGAAAAAAAATCGTATAAGCAATTTTAATATGATAATTATTAAAAATTATCATAATTATTCGTATATATAATACAACATGTCAATAAATATCATATTTTTTTAAATATGACATTTAGAAATGTGATTCTAAGATTTTTTCTGGCAAGGTGATAGATAAAGATTTTTGCCAAATTTGTTTTCGTTGTCAAAAACAAAAATAAAGTTTGTATAAACACTGAAAAATATCGAAATGTCATATTGATATCGAAATGTTATATTGATACTTAAGTAATATTTCAAGGTGTATTGATTTGGGAGTTTGAAAGATTTTTGATCTCATGATTGTCATATTTTTATGGAACATTTATTATCTATTGTCATACATAATGTTTTACCAAACAATGTAATTGCAAAGGGGTAGTAGAACTATATTCATTTTTTTTTACAATTATGTGACAAAAGTTTAAGTCAAATCAATATTGATAAACTTCAATCCCGCATCATTTAAATTCTTTTCCACTTGGAAATGTTATTCTCTCCTATTTTTGTTTTTACAATCATGGTTCACTTAACTTGTCATGTAGTTGGTGGGGCAAAACTGGAAGTCCAATATATTATTGTTGGATGTATCTCATAGAAAGGTAAATGTTTCTGGCCCACCTTTGTTTTTTTAAGTGTAAATTTTGATTATCCTAATTGCAAAAACATTTTATAGATATCGAGACACTTACAATCATATGTTTGAAACAAAGCACAACCTAGAGGTTCTACTGCTGAGGGATACCTAGCTGAAGAGGTTCTCACCTTTAGCTCTCAATATATGGAAGAGATGAAGACAATAAGTAATAAACCTTCACTTGTGAATGATTCTTCTAATACAAATATTTCACAATTGAGTACCCTTTTCCACCAATTGGTAGAGTATTAAGTGACTTTTCAACTTTTGAGATGACAACCATGGAGAGAACTCAAACACATTGATATGTGTTATTTAATTGTCCTCAAGTTACCCATTACATTAAGTGAGTATTAACACAAACTATAAATGTAATTATATTAAAAACGTGTCTTTAATGAAATTATTAGTAATATGTTGATTTTGATTATTTTCTTAGGAAATTTAAAGATCATTTGCAAATGAGGTCTAGAGGGAGAAGAATTTCAAATACAGATATAAAAATGATTGTTAATAAGAATTTCATAAATTAGGTAGAATATGTTTTTAGAAATGTGAAATTAAAGTTTAGAAGATGTGTTGACGCATTCAATCCTTATTTTTGTAGATTAATAATCTTGACATTTCGAATATAGTGTCAAGTGATCTTAAGTATCTAGCTCACGGTTTGACACCACATGCTAGACAATTTTTCACCTTCAATATAAATGGATTCAAATTTTGGATTGAATGTTGACAACATGAGTTAAAAACCCAAACAATGGAGTTTTCTTAACTTCATCAATATCATGTGTTGCAAGTGGAGAAGATCAAAACATTAGAGAAGCAAATTTGGTATATTAAGAAAAATTAAAAGATATAATTACTATAGTCATCTTAAAGTTATAAATGGGCCCACACCACAAACAATGACTTGGTATATGCATCCCTTAACGAGGTACAACTTACTATACTTAAATTTTTATTATAATGTTTTCATTTATTTTATAAAAATTAAAAATAAATAACTTTCAACAAATTTTCATTTATTTCAGACACCACGTATTAGAAGTGATGTTACATATGAAACCAAAATTTTGTAAGATCAATCGGAGAAAGCAAGACAATAAAATAATGCTAGATGACATTTTTGTTGTGCATGCATTACCGTAAACGCTTTGCAAAGAAAATATTACCTTAGACAGTTTAAATTATGTCAAACAAATATTAAAATAATGAAGGTATCCTTTAAAGTTCAAGATATATTAAGTAATAATTTTGTAAATTAAAAAACAAATACATCACACACATCCATTTTAATATAAATTTAAGCAAATACTCGGATATTATAGTTACGAAATTAACCGTAGGATTTTTTTATTAATATGTACTTTCCTATACTTTTCACGGCAGTGTAATATAGCTTTTCAACTATTTTTTATTTATTTATTTATTTCTTAATTAGTAACCTAAGGACAGCAGCACCAAACCCATAATTCTTTTTTGTTTATTAAGTTAGTTGATCAAATAACTGGATATTTAATGGCTTATTTAATAGCTATTTTATTTTATTTTTTCAGATATTACTGTTTAGGGTTTCCCTAAATTTTTTTCCTTATAAATACTTTTATATAGAAAAAATAAATAAAACTCAACAACCTTTTATTTTATAAAACTCATTTGAATGACATCTCACCTAGCTAATACTCCAAATTTGAAAATGTTAAAATTATTTTCTATTAGTTCTTCAAAAATACAAAGAAAATAAAATTTGTGGCAAAACATCTTTCTAAACCTACTAATAAATAAGATACGATTTTTACAATTATTAATAATATAAATGTAGTAGTGGTTGATTTTGGCTTAATCCCAAGTCCCACATCGGTGGATTTTTGGAAAAGAGGTTTGAGGGTTATAAATTAAACTCTCCTCCTTCACTGTTAGATATCCCAATTTGTAATATCTTCTCTCATAATAATAAAAGTGAAGTTGTTTTTGCTGTGCTCGGAGATTAGGCTAAACAGGCCGAACTCCGTTAACAATTTTCGGGTGTGTTTTTTCCTCTTTATCTCTTTTATTATTCCGCTTTATTTATTCAATATTATTTGTC
>Ga0123342_1001732_pt1 | contig 36762 bp, 10 predicted proteins | sample Turbeawhitnodule_FD_89960 | JGI IMG/M metagenome (GOLD analysis project Ga0123342, IMG submission 89960) | Root nodule microbial communities of legume samples collected from Mexico - Turtle bean Mexico white nodule | ecosystem: Host-associated > Plants > Roots > Nodule | place: Mexico: Nepantla...
TACCGTTATTGTTGAGCGAGTAAATAGCCCTTGCCAATTGCTGAATTTGCTCGGCACTGAAGCGTTGTACGAGGTTTCTATCGGACTCGTTACTGATGCCTTCTTTGCCAGACATGATTTTTTATTTAGGGATAAAAATGGAGAGACTGTCAGGGCACCAAGATCGGTGCTCTGATACCATATAAAAAAATGATAAAAAATGGTAAGAAAATGATAAAAAATGGTAAGAAAATGGTAAAACATCTCTTCTTCTTACCATTTTTTATCATTTTCTTATATCCTCCACTTTAAAAAATCTTCTTTGGATATTGCATATTTATTATCTAACACCCTCAAAATAGTATAAACTTTATTATATGGATAATTTTATTTAAAAGAAGGTTCAATTAAAACTTTATTATATGGATAATTTTATTTAAAAGAAGGTTCAATTAAAACTTTATTATATGGATAATTTTATTTAAAAGAAGGTTCAATTAATTAATTATATATCTACAGTGTGGATGTCAGAGCCTAAGTAATGTTGATCAACTTGATACACAATTTGTTGTCGTGTTGGTAGTTTCTGAATTTTTCAAAGTTCTTCCTCTTCTACGTGTGCTCCGCCGGTCGGTGGGAGTACCTGCGATTGCACTCTGACGCTCAAGTTAGTGCTAGTGATTAGTCTGTTCTCTTAGGATATGAAAAACGTTCATTTTCCCCATTCAGAAGTCTTATTTATAGGTTGATTTGGGCCTCTTCCCGCGTGGGCCAGATAATCAGTTCACGAAGACGTGTATAGTGGTCACCAGGTTGTGTGTAGTGACTTCTTGATATCACGGGAATGTCTTTCGCAGTGTGTTCTTGACTCACTCAACGTTAGTTGTAACTGTTTCCTTGCTACGTATTTATTACGTTATATTATTAATTCATGTCTTTCATCATTCGAGGTATATATATATATATATATATATATATATATATATATATATATATATATATATAAAAAATATATAAATATTTTGTGTTTTATTATTTTATGTATATATATATTTTTATATATATTTAATATATTTTTGTTATCTTTAGATATATATATATATATATATATATATATATATATATATATATATATATATATAAATAAAGAATCTACAAATCTGCTGTGTTCTAATCTTGAATGTATTAATGTATTTTTAAATGCATGTACTCTGGTTTATTTTTATGGGAGGATAGAGAGATTTAGTATTAGCTTTAGGTTGTAACTTGTTTGCTTTATTAGTGTTTAAAACAAATTATATTTATATAAGGATTAAAACACTTCATAAATATTTATTGTCTTTTTATTTAATAATTTTTTTTCTGAAAAGAAGTTTTTAACTATATTCGATTTTTTTTATGTCAGATATGTAACACACTTTTTTTTTTATATGTGATTTAAATATTTAGTAAAACTAAAATATGTTTGTAATGATTCTCATATAATCTTTGTTTCATACATAATTATTGTTCATAAACATAAAAAAACCCTAAACCCTAAAGCAATAATCTTTCATACAATAATCTTTGTTTATTGTAATGATCATCATAATGATTTATATTGTACATTGTATAATCATAATAAAAACATTCATATATTCGAGAAAAAAAGAGATTATTTTATGTCATGTTGTTTTAGCAAGACAATTCTTATTTGATTTAGAAAATTCTTACTCCAACGAGAAGAATCTTACTTAAACATGAAAATAAAAAAGAAACATTATGTTGTCAAATTTAAAATCAACTTAATCTAATTATCTAATTACAAATAATTAACTTCAATCACATCCATTACTCCCACATTCATACCACTCCAACAAATATTTACCATACAAAATCTAGTGTACATTTCAAAGCAAATTAAAATGTGTCATGAAATCCAACATGCATTAATCAACCTCATCAAATTCTAATTTTCTCAAAAATTGTAATTATTTAATATAAACTATTTTTTGCACAAAGTTAATAATCAATCATTTTCATACAATTCGACCGTACTTAATTTAAAATGTGATTTGATAAATGAAAGATTATCATATAGAACAATACCAAACAAAGCATCAAAACTAAGATTCCAACATTCTCATTCCCAAGTTTTTTAAAACATTATAATACTCTCATAAGTTAAATTGGAATAATCTTCTAAGCTTTCCAAATCACCAATATAACTATTTAAATTTTCAAAATTTTAAATCAAAACTATTATTTATTAAGGATAACTTCCCTTCTATAGAAAACATTGAAACTTTAATAAACACAAAAAAAAATATAGTTGTAGAACTTCATGATTATATAAATAAAAAACTACACAGCTAAAAACAATAAAATTTAAGATAAGGAATGAACTAATTAAGAAACATTTTTCTCAATTAATAAGATTATTTTTCCTACCTAAAATAAAAAGGAGAAACAAATAATTTTTAGATGAATAAAGCAATTACTCTTATATGAGTTTTTATAGTTAATTTGAACATATTTTTTCTTTATTTTTTTATTGACAATAAAAAATGAATTACTGAAAATATTTAAAAATACTCCAACTCTTATAAAAAAATAAATATTGTAACACAATAAAATACATACTCGTCCAAATAACATCTTTACATAAGAAGCTAAACCAAAAAAATAAGATACCATACTACTTGGCTGCACTACAAAACATCCCATACTAAGTCTTTTACATTAAATGCAACACAGTTATCTATTTGTGCAAAAAGGTGTTATATCCAGCAAAGCTTTGTAAATCCTCTAGTGACTTTTGCAACAACATGGGTAGGAACCAAAAGTAACTCTTTCCATGCCAAAAGGCAAATGAAAAAAACATATAACTGGCCAGTGCATCAAAACAAAACATCTAGGCAATAAAACATGATAGAAGTTAATATGAAATTTTAGTTTCACAACGATCATATATAATTCTCCTATATTTTACAACGTTTGAACTTCAAATCTCTATTATAATGTTCTCCTGCATCGTTACATAAGAAGTGCTGCCATTGCATTTAAATGTGTAGAACAATCGTACCTTGTGAGCCAGATAAATTCTGATATTAGAATTTGATTGGAAATTTGTGTTTTGATATGGTCGAGAATTGGAAATATGTGCAAGTGCGTCAGCTAAACTTGGAAATGACAGTGACTTTGTGTTTACATGGTCACACAATGTCACCTTTTACCACCATTCACCTTTTACGACCATTTGACATTGGATTATATGACTTACTATCACTACAAGAAAATCATGAAATAGAAACCAATATTTAGAAACTAAAATAATTAGTTACAATAGTAACTAAATTATATACCATTTTAGAAACTAAACAAAAAATTGGTTTCTAAATTAGTTTCTATTATGGTTAAATAGTTTCTAAATTGGTATCTAATTAGCAACCAAGGTTTTAACTACCAAGTATTTAGTTTCTAAATTTGGTCTCTAAAACCTTAGTTGCTAATTAGATACCAATTTAGAAATTATTTAACAATAATAGAAAATAATAGAAACTAATTTAGAAACCAATTTTTTGTTTAGTTTCTAAAATGGTCTATAATTTAGTTACTATTGCAACTAATTATTTTGGTCTCTAAAAATTGGTTTCTATTTCATGATTTTCTTGTAGTGTATGATTGTTGTTGTGTATTAGATTGCCTTGTTTCCTTAACATCTGCTTGGATGTGTTTTTCTGTGATTCATCCACCATAACTTTTCTTTTCCATAAGTTTCACCTTGTCAAGAAAAAAGAAGAAGATTGGGATAATGCATTAATTCTGATATAATGCATGCATGGGAATGTCATTATTAGAGGCATATGAAAATGGGTTTTGGAGGTAACATGCTGGATTGTTGGTTCAAATAAGACTTAAGAAGATTGGATATATATTTGAATGGATTTTGGACATCATTTAGCAACTTCATTTTTGGGCTCATTTAGGAACACTTTTGGTGGGCTAATTTCTTTCCTTAGCTCTTTGATCTTCATTCTGTTTATGTTCTTGCAAGTTGGGCTTTCGGAAGGCTAATTTCTTCAATACAGAATGTTTAGGGAACGATTGTTATAAACTAATATAGAATCTTCATTCACATTTATTTTTACATTAATATGTACCAACCTCATTTTCAGAAAATAACAGTAATGAAAGAAACAATCAAACTAGATAAATAAATTAAACTACTGCTACATTTTATTATCTCAGTAACATTGATAGTTATAACCACGTATGTCTTGGTAACATTAAAAGTATATTTATTATATTAGTTCTTAAATTATATTTAATTTTACATATTTTTTTTAGTTACATAGAAAATACCTTATAGAGATAGAGAATAGAGATACTATGGGAAACGATTAAAATTGCCAATTACTTTTTATTTTTTGTTTTATTTTTCTAATATAAACCAATAAACACACGCACTACGTACATGGCAACCGTAGAGCCAATGAGAATGCTGCATGAAAAGCTAAAAAGATTAAGCACTTTCAAAGAAGCACCTACCCGATGGAAAGGGAAAATGTCGTTAAAAACATATAAAATGGACAATGAAATAACGTTCATTTTGACTGGGAGATGCATTTTTAAGATGTGTAAATATGAAAACGATAAAAAGTCAGAAAAATAGAAGGAAATTTATATAGTATTACGTATAATGTCAAATCTTAGATACTGAAACAATAACATGCATTGAAATTTTTGAACAAAGTTGCCTTTTGAGATTTCATTGTTGCTAGGGTTTGAGATAAACGCATAGACCAAGAATTTTCAGTATCATTACACATTTAATAGTTGACAAAAATATGTATGTAAGTTGACAAACTTCAAATATAGTTTAACAAGAAATAATGTGAATCATGGTATTTGGTAGTTACCCTTTTTACACTAAATTCTCTTCAGGTATTGCGTCTAAATTGCGAGTGGATTTGATCACCTTTTGACTATGAACAATGTCCACAAATAAGGCATATATAGTCAACGTTATTTTTTGTGAGAAAAAGTCCCATGGATCGAAAGACTAAGTGGTTGTTGTATTGAACAATTAATTCATCTCAAGAGTGCTATAATTTATAATAATGATTATATATCTTGGTTTCAGAAGATGCGGCATTGTGGTTCCTTCAAAGATTGCATATCCATTTGTTTATGCAAAACAATGTAAGTTTGTCTCCAGAAGTTGTCTCTGCATAAACTTTATTCACAGCTCATTCACAGTGAGATCGACAAAACAGTGTACGTCGTCACATTTATGAACTGTAGAGATTAAGAAATTAAGCAACATCCAGATGTGTTTGACTTACTTGCACCGTTTTTATTTTCTAAATGTGTAGGAAATAAGAGCACATAAGTTACCTACACCGACTGTACCAGTGGAACTGAACTCAGATTTAAAAGGTTTTTATCGGAGAAAAAGTGCAGGTGATTAGGAGTACATAAATATTCTAGTGATAACCTGTAAATATTAAACATTAGTTTATACTATAACTCAATATCATAAAACTGATTTATTAGATAATGTTTGCACTCATTTATATATTATGTAATGTAGATCATATACTTTTATGTCATTCGATAACGAGTAACCTAATAAACACAATAAATTCTAAATAGGATAAACTCTAAATGACTCTAGGAAGTCTAATACATCTTGACTAACTACTAGAGTCAACCATGTTCGACTTAAGTTCCAAACTCTAATTCTCAATGACACATAAATATGAAGGCTAATCAAGTAAGCTCTGGTGTGCCCAGTGATTTTTTCTTTCCTCATGATGTCAAACACTTGAAAGTGGTGTAGCCTGCTGGTTGTTTGGACTTTGCTGAGATAATGATATCATCAATTATTGGAAGTGGTTGTTGTCGATGATGCTCAAACATCTATCAAGGTTCATGTGTTGGAGCGTAAAGTGCAAGATCTTTTAAGGGAAAATGTCGAGTTTAATTTGACCATTTGGGCTAAATCCTTAGAAATTGCTTAGAGTCAGGAAAAGATAAAGAATCTACAAGTCGAGTTGGAGATGCCAATGAACTTAAAGAGAAATTGAAAGTGACTGATGAAAAAAGTAACCACCTTCAAGAGGAGCTCGAGCAAAGTTCAAAATGAGGCAAATCTTAGAGTAAAAGAAGTCGAACAAGCCGAAATAAGGTTGAAAGGATATGCCAATGACTTCAAGAAGGTTATGCATAAACCCTATATTTTCCCCTTCCATTGATGTCAATGAATTTAGTTTAGAAAAAGACGTTGTTGATGGGAAAATAAATTTTGAAAAGTATGTAATTTTCATTTTATGTATTATGTATTGACTATGATAGGTTTATTAAGTCTGGTTTTTTCTAACCCTTGTTTGATCTCGATAGACACTATTGATTCAATGATCATTTGATATAGGAAAATGTTCTTTGACCATTTGGTCTTTTAATAATAATTTTGATGATCGTTTGATCTCAAAGATTGTTTTTTGATCGTTTAGTCTTATAATAATTATTCTAATGATCGTTTTTATCTCAAATAAACATTGTTGATTCGGTGATCGTTTGATATTGGTGAGTGTTTTGTTTAATGTTTGGTTTTAGAATAATTTTTTTGATGATCGTTTGATCTTGGATAGGCACGGTTGATCTGATGATCATTTGATCTCAAATAGTGTTCTTTGATTGTTCAGTCTTATATTAATTATTTGTTGATCGTTTGATCTCAGATATCGATATACACGAATATATACTAGTAAAAAGAGATTTTATTTCAAGAATGTGCCTCATTAAAACATTTTCTGAAAAACACTCCTTAGGGATAAAAGTTGAGTTAATGAAAAAAAAGTACATTCTTATCAATAACTCAGATGTTGTACATTTTCATATGAGTCGCATTCTAAGTTCTAATTTCACCACACGATGTTTTCTTTGTGAAAAAGGTTTTCTTTGACCTGTGTATTATAGCATCGAATTTTCTTCTCTTTTATTTCGTACATGAGGTTTATATCAACTATAAGATTATTATTATTATTGTTTTCATCAAAGTTTTCCCTTCGTTAAGACTTTTCCCCAAACTCAATAGGAATCATAACTTTCACACCATATATCATTTGGAAAGGTGTTTCTCTCATATATGATTGAGGGGTACAATAATGACCCTACAATGTGGTGGACTCTCCTCATTTTAAAGACCTTTAACTTTCCCAAATTTATTCTTCAGTTGTTTCAAGACAACTTTGTTGATCGTTTCGATCTGACCATTAACTTGAAAGTGTTCCACAAATGATACTAACTAAACTAGAAATACAATTAAGAGTAAGAGTTAGAAATATAATAAAAAATAAGGAGCTATAATATATATATATATATATATATATATATATATATATATATATATATATTAGATGTTACAGGAATATTTATCAGTTAACAACTCCAAGTTTAATAATCAGAATAACATAAATATTTAACTTCAGACTTAAATAATTTTATTAATTCTTGTAAATTAATGAGTTTTCATTTTTTTTTTCGGACATATTTTTGTTATCTTTTTAAAGTTTGAAATTAATTTATTTCTGTACTCATGAAGTATGAGTTTTAGTTAAATTTATTAAAATATTTTTGTTAATTTTTATCTCTTGTAAATTGTTATAAATTTTTTAATATTTAATATTTATTTGGAGATAAATAGTAACACATAATATTAAAGATAAAAAAATGATATTTTTCAATTTTAGATTAATAACAACAAACAATTTATTTTTATGAAAACTAAATTAAAACTCACTATGTTTATATACTAAAATATATTTAAATATTATTTTAATAATATATAACCATGTCAAAAAGTTTTTAATTAGCTTCTAATTATTAAATTAATTAATAAAATTTTAATTTATAAGTTTCAAACTTATAAGCTAATTTCTAAATTATTATTTTTTAAATAATTCTTAAACTAGTTAGTAAATTTAAAACAGCATAAAAAATTTAATCACATACGTTTATTATATAAATAATTTTTTTATTTCGAAATAAAAAATGATTAAATAATAATAATTTTAGATTTTTTTAATGATTAATCCCTTACTAAAACCTTTAGTACTTGTGTTTATTGTTTTAAAGATTGTATATATTTTTTTTATTTGAACAAATCAATGATCTAATTAGTATTAACACTACAAGAAAATCATTAAATAGAAACCAATTTGTACAAACCAAAATAATTAGTTGCAATAGTAACTAAATTAGAGACCACTAAAACAAAAATTGGTTTCTATATTAGTTTTTATTATTTTTAAATAGTTTCTAAATTGGTATCTAATTAGCAACCAAGGTTTTAACTACTAATTATTTAGTTTCTAAATTTAGTCTCTAAAACCTTGGTTGCTAATTAAACACCAATTTAAAAACTATTTAACAATAATATAAATTAATTTAGAAATCAATTTTTGTTTTAGTTTTCAAAATGGTCTTTAATTTAGTTACTATTGCAACTAATTATTTTGGTTTATAAAAATTGGTTTCTATTTCATGATTTTCTTGTAGTGTAATAAAATATATATATTTTTCATAATTTTAAATTTTTTATTTCTTAATTTTAACTACTACTATATTATATTTGTTTTTTTACGATATGTATCTATTCAATAAAATTTGTGTTACTTCAATTTGTAATATTATATTTTTCAAAAATTATAAAATGTTTACTAAATTTTTTTTAAAAAAATAATAAAATGAAATAAAATAGAAGATAATAAAATAAATTATAAAATATTTTTATATTGATAAAACTAATTTATAAATTAATTAAATAAGTTAATAATTAATTTATTGATTTTCTGTCGGTATCTTGATATTTGTTAGACATGTTGGTACAGAGTTGGCGAGTATTCCTGATCATATTGAAGATATCTGTAATAATAAGTGGATGATCAAGACGTTGGACCACTTTTTGGAGATCAATTTATCTAAATCTTTGACTTAAAACACTATATGATAGGAAATGTTATTATATTTTTATATGAAAAAATAAAGAAAAAGAAAAGACCAAGAAGAATCCACGTAGCCATTTGAAGATATAAAAAAATAAGTTATATAGTTGAAATAATTTTGGTGATTGATATAATGTGTTGTTTGAGGTTTGGTGAATTGAGGTGTTAAGAGTGAAAATGCAAGAGAAGTGTCGGAATATGTTTGACCATCCGAAAAATATAAGAAAGACCCAAAAATAATAGAAATTAGAATAAAGGATTGAAGGAAATGAAAACAGAGTGTTTTGAATTTGAATATCATCAACTTCTCATCACCGACCTAAACCTCTCTTTGCTACTTGGACGGCGTAATCTTAGCTATTATTATAATAATAATGTAATCATAACTTACTTCTTTCATCCTTATATTTATGTTATTTTCACCAATTATTCATATTATTAATAACTAGTTTAAACATACTCAACTTTTAAAAATTTAACATACATAAAATTAATTTTAGATGAGTTGAAATTTAAAAACAAAAATTAACATGTAAAAAAAAATTATAAATTAATTAAATAATCTTTTTTTTTCTTTTTTAATAGTTTAAGTTTCTTTTCTTCTTCAAGTTTTTTTCTTCTTTCATTAACATTTTTTAGTATGATGATGTTCACCTTGAGGTTAAGATTGACTTGATGATAGATACAAAAGAATAATGATTTTATCAAATAATATAATTGCTTTAATAGAGTGAAGAGAGTGATTGGAACAAATGTTATTTTATTTGATATGTGAGATTTCACTACAAGAAAATTATGAAATAGAAACCAATTTGTAGAAACCAATATGTAGAAACCAAAATAATTAGTTGCAATAGTAACTAAATTAGAGACTATTTTAGAAACTAAAAAGAAATTTGGTTTCTAAATTAGTTTCTATTATTTTCTATTATTCTTAAATAGTTTCTAAATTGGTATCTAATTAGCAACCAAGGTTTTTGCTACTAAATTTAAAAAACTAAATAATTGGTAGTTAAAACTTTAGTTGCTAATTAGATACCAATTTAGAAACTATTTAAAAATAGTAGAAAGAAACTAATTTAGAAACCATTTTTTTTTTAGTTTCTAAAATGATCTCTATTTTAGTTCCTATTGTAACTAATTACTTTGGTCTCTAAAAATTGGTTTCTATTTCATGATTTTCTTGTAGTGTTTGGTGTGAAAATGAGTGAGAGTATATTTTCTCTTTTTTTATGTTGTTACCTTAAAACAAAGAATTAAGGAAAGAGTGGAGGAGTTTGTTTGCGTATATAAAAACGGAATATTAATATTAATTTAAAAAAATAATTTCTATTTTAAAAACCAAAATAATTAATTATTATTAGGTTAAATTAAAAACTATTTTAAAGATTAAAAGAAAGTACACTTATTAAATTTAATTGGATTAACTAAAATATTAAATTTCTATTATCGAGATTCAAATAGTTAACCATTTGATCAAGAAACCTTTCGTCGCTTGTGTGCTTGTGTGAATGATATGATGTTCCAACAGTTTTTTAATACAATGATGAAAAGCTTAATATTTATCTTTGATGAAAATTAAAATATTTTAGTCAGTAATCAAACGTATTTTAAGCTTTATTATAATTTTCAAAAAATAGAAACAGAATGTGTTTAAAATAAATGTCCCTTGTTTCTCATTTATCATACAAGACGTAATTATAGGAAAACAAATATGAGTTTGTTCAATATTAATTTTCTCCCTGTTTTAGTGATAATGTTAGATTAATTAGGATAAAGTTACCCGTGTGTATAAATATAATAGATAATTGACCAGAATAGATATCTATGATAATAAAAAAGTAAGAAAATAAATGAAAATTAAATATACAATTAAAAAGCATGATGATAATATGAATAATGTTAAGTTAAAGATATAATAATTAACTGATAAATTAAGTTTTTTTTTAACTGACTCAAATTCTTAATTTTTTTTTCTTATAAACAATATTTGAAATCACATTTAAATTTTTGGTTCTTTAAAATATAGTTATTTTTTTTAATAACTATGAGTAATATCAAGTTAAAAATATAGTAGATTAAGTAATATGTTCAGTATGTTTTAAATATCTTAAATTAAAAAAGAAAAAAACACTGTAAACAATATCTGAAGTTACACATGATACATGTTATTACTTGTTTGATATTAGTATTTTCCAACCAACACATGAAGTAAGGAAAGAATGATATTTCAAAAAAAGTTATATGAATAGTAACAAAATTTAATTTGAGGTTATCGTTTCAATACTTTATTATTAACTTTATATATTCTCCTATAAAAGGTTGTAACATTTAAAACAAAATTTTGAAAAAAAAATGTAAATCTCCCTTCTTCTTTTCCGGATATGTTTCAAATTTAAAAGAAAAAGTTCAAGAACTAGAACTAAAATTAACAGATAAAATAATAAAAAGGCCTAATATAAATCACATATAAAAAAATAATAATTAGTTTCAACCTTGTAAATCTTTGAAATGGAAAAGTATACTAATGAAATTTAAAGAAAAATTAATATGAAATCTCTCCTTGTCATGACTTGGTTATACTTTTTTCTCCATATGCATCCATATTAATACTTTCATGACACACGTTTAAGATTATGTTTATTAGTTAAGTAATCTACATAAGAAAACAAAAAATAGACATAAATAGATTTCAATCGTCTTAGTTTTAATTGACAGTTAGTGTTTAAAAGTACTGCATTTTCTCATAGCATTAAATTTGGGACCATAAGAGAGCGTCTTCATGACTCCGTACAAATAATAAGGCTATCTTACCCACTTGTACAAAATTATCAAACAATATTAATATATATATATATATATATCATGTATGTATTATTAATATACCTTAATTGGTTAGGGAACCCGTCTAATTAATACAAAAAAATAAAATAAAATATTAGAAATATTAAATATTAAGTCGTTCATAAATCAAAGTTGAAGTGTTTGATAAAAATATATGTTTATAAATTTTAATTGTGTGAGTTTTTGGGTTGTTAGATAACATTACAAGATCAATTACAATAAAAATAAAGATAAATGAATTATAAATAAAAATGTTGGTTATGACATGATGTACTAATCTAATGAATCATATTTATCTCATCTTCAATAATTAACATATGAACTAATGTAATAATGTTTTTTTTCATATGTCTTTGTGCTATATATTCTTATTTATTCATATGTTACCTTCTCATCAATAACCATAAAAACGTTTATTTTAAGTATTCAAATCTAAACTTAATTAATGAGATAAAATATGTTTATTTATTTATTTTTGTCCACATCATTAACACCCAACGAGATTTATTTAATGATTTGAATGTCTTACATCTATATCCAAAAGTTTATTCGTAACAAAAAGGGAAATAAAACATTGACAATCCTATTTTTTTTTTATATAACTACATTACAATTTTAATATTTTTTTATATTATTTAATTATAAATTTACATTTTATTATATATATTTATATGAATGGTTGTTAAAGTATTATTCCTGATAACAAAATGAGTAGGTTAGGACCAAACAACCTTCACCTTTTCAACTCTATTCGTACCATGGCAACAGATACCTGGATAGAGATTTAAGGCCTAATGATAATAGTTATAAATGGAAGAAAGAAAGTATTGTATGAAGTTGGACAAGAAAGTCTATGCTGAGAGTTATGTGTATGAAGCGTGATAGACCTACTAAAACCTAGTGCAAAGGCTTCAAACACTTTTAGTGGCAGATATATTTATGCTCCAATATATAAAAACACTTTTAATGTTTATAATTTTATTCACTCATTTTTTTCTAGAAGCCAAGTGCCATGCTTATGAGAAGGCAAAGGAAAAATGGAATACTCCACCTCTTCAGATATTCACCAAGACTAGTGGTTCTCAAATCTTTAGTCGATGGGGGATCTCCAACACACATCTCTTACGTCGAGACTCTCAACTCACGGTCCGATAGCGGGTGGTACGATAGGCCCAACACAAACACTCGTTAGGATAGACTCGAAATGACTCTGATACCATATTACAAAGTAAACTTTAAGCCTAACTCAACTCCATAAAACCGACTCATGAGGTTGAGGTTTACACCCACTTATATATAATGAAAGACTCTAATCTTTAGTTGATGTGAGATCTCCAACACTTCTTCAAACACTTTTTTACATACTGTAAGTAATATAAACTATGTATGTTGGAATTTCATAATTCATGGTGATGCTTGTTAAAATTTAAAGTAAGAGACTTAAGCTAAAAGTAAAAGAAAGTTTAGGGACTATATGTAGATATATAATCAACTCTTCATATGTTTATATTATGAGGGAAGGAAGAGACATAATTGGATTATTGTATTTCTTTATCAACAATTATAAACATTGTTAAACAGATAGGGTTATACAATCTTATCCTTTTGTATTTGAGTTTCCATATTTTATTTTATTAGCAGATAGATAACTTTACATTTATACTTGTTACAAAGACTATTAATCCTCATTATTATGCAAATAATAATTTATTTATGTAATAGTTAATATCTATATAAAGAATATTATACATATTATATAGATATATATATAATATCTTTCTAGAAAATGCTACTTTATCCCTTTAATACAATTTTTTGGACACAAACAACAATATGAATATGCAAAGGTTGCTCTAGGTTATTTGTAATCCATATTCATGCTTTTAATTGAGCATACATAAAAATTTCCCCACTATCCACTCTTGCAATTTTGCAATTTTTAAACAAAATAAACGTTCATGGCTCCAACATGCAAGTGATTACAACCATTCCACTATTAAAAAATTATTAAATAAAAATTAATTTTAGAAAATCATTAAATAAAAATTAATTTTTGAAACAGAAAATTATAAATTTCTATAGTGACTAAATTAGATATTATTTTAGAGACTAAAAAAATTATTGGTATATAAATTAGTTTTAATTATTAATCAATAACTTCTAAATTATTATCTAATTAGCTACCTAAATTTTAGCAACCAATTATTTAGATTTTAAAATTGGTATCTAAAACATTGGTATCTAACTAGATACCAATTTAGAAATTATTTATCAATAATAAAAACTAGTTTAGATACCAATAATTTTTTTAATCTTTAAAATAATATATAATTTCGTCAATATCACGACTAATTACTTTTTATCTTTAAAATTGATTTTTATTTAATGATTTTCATGTAATTTTGACATTATCTTCCAAATATACTATCTTTATTATTCAGGCAAACCAAATTGAAAAATGTTAGATGGTGGTGTTGTTCACAATTTCCATTAATCTTATTCATTTATGACAAAGGTTCCAAGCTTGATTTTCTATCTTACATTAAAAAAAATAAATGTTCAACCGATTCATCTGCATATGCACACAATACACATAAATTACAATATTTATACTCTTATGTTTCCAAGATTATCTTTTTGTTGATGCACTATTCAATCCCATTTTCGAAGCAAAGAGTAAAGCATTTGTGCTTGCCTTTACTTTTCAAGTTAAAAGAAAAAATTTATCACCCCAATAAGAATTATCCTAAAGAATTTTATGAGTTGATTTGACCATATAAATTCATCTTCGTTTCATACCCATTTGTCTTTCTCTTTCTCTTGGTTTGATTTATAATAGTTTCATCACAATTGTTTTCACCTCAAGTAATTTTCATTGAAATCACTCACGTCTCCACACCATGCTCCATTCCCATGTATTATTAATCCATAATTTCATATCTAACATTGTGGTTATAGCTTATTACAATTTTTATTTTTTTTGAATAGTGTAGGGATTTTTCATAAAATGGGATTTATTTTCATTCTACCCATCTTCCTAAAATCTAAATTATAGTTCCCTTACCTATTTGTCATATTTTTGTATTAAACTACCGCTAATGATTCTCTATCCAATTAATTTCTTGAGATCTTTCAACCAAGTCGATTCATAATTACAGTGAGTTTGGTGATTCAACATCCTCTGCAATTTCCATATTTAGATTTTAATATTTCTTTTCATAAGCCATTACAGCTGCGAATCTCCATTTCCATTTAACTTCGAGTGAATAATTAAACATTTGTATTTCCTTTATGTGAACCCTCCTAATTGTTTCAGCCTACATATTTTCATCAATTTAATCTATGCTATTTTCTTTCTTTAAGAACCCCATCCCCAAAGAGAACTCCTATGTATTTTTCTAATTTACTTTACTAATTTTGACACTATGAAAAAAATAAAAAGAATAAGAAGAAAGCATAGATAATGGATTTGAGTAAACAAACTCTTTCAGCAAAAGACAACTACATCCCTTTTCTCCTTTTCATAGAGAAAGTCTCTTCTAATTTTAAGAGTCATATTATGCCACATCCTCACCTTTCTTGGTTTGCCCCGAATGGGTTATTCCAATGTGAATCGCGACACTATCAATGAACAATTTAAATTAGTTGGTAATTTAGAAATTAATTTATAAATTTTATTAATAATAGAAACTACTTTATATATTAATAACTTTTCACTCTTTAAAATAATATTTAATTTAATTAATATAATGAATAAATAAATTTTATTTAAATTAATTTTTATTTAATTATTTTTTTAGTGATATATTATAAATTATTTTACAATATTTTAACATAATAGTAATTGTGAATTTTCAACTTAAGTTTCTTTAATATTTTGATTTAGATGTTATTTTTTATTTATGTTGTTTTAAATGTATATCTTATAAGTATTTTGAAAATATGGAATCTTATGATTCACATTATTAGTTTTTCATTTCCTTTTCTTTTTAGGGAAAAAGTCATATCCAGCCACACTGATGTAGAAACTTAAATGGAAATAAGAGAAGAGACGAATCATTAACATAAAGGTAATACAAAATATATTTTGATAACCTTTTAATACTCATTATTTTATAACTTCTTTTATTAACACAAAAATATTAAAATCTTTAAATTTATATTTATTATTATATTAATAAAAGGAGTTGTAAATTTAATATTTTAAAATAATTTACTATAAAGACTCTTAAAAAGTTGTAGATTGCAAATAAATAAAAAAGTAATTTTTTATTATTTTTTTCTTGTATACAACTGGTGGATAATTATTTTATAATAAATAAAATAAAATAAGTATCTAATAAAAATAAAGATAATGATAATATATATTCTAATTCTTTATATAACCACACTACAATTCTAATTTTTTATATAACTATATTACAATTCTCAATATTATTATTTAAATGTTTTTATATTATATAATTATATTTATTTTTTGATATTATATTATACATAAAATAAAATATATATATATATATATATATATATATTTATATTCATAGGATTGTATAAATAAGAGTTCTCGTGGTATATTTTCCTAAAAAGAATACTGATTATTTAACACCAAATGATATCCTTTTATTTTACAAAAATTTCTCTATCACATAAGTAATCCAACTCTTAAAAAGAAGTTGTAATCTTCGAGCAAAGGAAAAGTGGTGTCAAAAAAATCATTTTTCTCCTAAAAATAAAGACTTTGAGAATAAAAAGAAAGGAAATGATGAGAAAAGTACAAAAGAAGTTAAGTGTATAAATAATCATTAATTACACTATTATACACCCAAAAATTACATTTACTATTAACAGATATGTTTTCAGTTAATTAATTAATGGTTTGGGGAAAAGAGGGAGAGTGTGGTGGCCGTCAGCGTCGGAGAAACCTCTTAGCGGAGGCTCTAAAGGGACAGGTGGAGCTGACAAAGCCATCAACAAGGTGCAAGTAGGTGTTGAGCTCGTGACATGTTGCAACGTTCGTGTTTCCTAAGTACGGAGAATCTCTGCTACTTAACCGCAGTTCCTTCCCAACCTCAGCGTACACCCATTGTGCCTCCTCCACCCTCTTCTGCACCCACCTCGGAAACCCCGCCACGCCGACCCTTCCACCGCTCGCCACCTCATCATCAAACACAAACCCAGGAACCTTCGTGATGACATCGTCAGAGTTCACTATCCGCAAAACTTTCGTCCCTTGCCTCTCCAGCTGTCGCCGGAACCTCCTGTCGCCGACGCGGGGCCCGCCAAAAGAGATGACCGTCACCGGCAGTCTAGGAAACACGGTTTTCATGTCATAGGCCGTGAGCGTGGACAATGCCGCTCCCAGACTGTGGCCGGTAACGGTCAAACTCAGCTGCTCCCCGCCATAGATTCGGACGATCCTTGAAATCTCGCGCTTCACCATTTCTTGCAGCGACGAGGTGTTTGCAGAACATGACGAGGTGTATAGACTCAGGAATCCACTTTCCACCATGGCCCCACTTCCTTCCATCACCTCACTATTTTCAAAGGCTCTTTTAGTCTTGCATGAGATATGGAGGTTGGTGAGCGCGGCACGAAAATTCTCCAACCATTCCAAGCATGTGGTAGTTCCTCTGTACGCCACTACAATATCCCGTCGACCAAGCCTTTTTATCACTTCTCTGTCGTGACACACAGCTACATATCCAACATAGCTCGATTGTTTTCCTACCCATGTTGGTGCTTTGTCAACCCAACTAGGTAACTGAATGCCTGAGGTGGCACGTAGGTACTTGGTCACTTTGTAACCCGAGTTAGGTAAACCACATCTTTCGAAAAGAGTTTTTTTATGGAACCTAGAGTTTGCGTAGTTGGGGGAAGATGGATCAAACTCGAATGATTTGTACGCTGTTTCCACAAAATGACCGTACCGTAGGATTTCAGCTCGTAAGTTGTCGTCTAATGGGTCTAGCAAACCATCCCAATTGCTCATGCCATGGTACTCCTTCCACCTTTCCGCTAGTTTTGATGATTGCATGGAGGGAGCATTGAAGTCTATCATTTCTTTTAAGTCTATCATTTTCTCTAAACGTAATGTGGCTTGTCGCATGTCATTATAGAGTTTGGGTGGTTGGGTTGTTGTTATTGTGCATCTCGGTTTTGGGAAGGTTTTGGTTTGGGTTGAAGGGAGGGAGTGTGGTGTTCTTATTGTAAGCCTCATTTCGAGGGATTAGAGAATGACACTGAAAGAGGAACCAAGACAAAGACAAGAAAATGAGAAGGAAAAACCAATTTGGTGAAACACATATTAGGAGGATGGGGGTTTTATAAGTGGCACACAAAAGTGTTCTTCAAAGAGTGAAAATCACATCTAAGAAAGAATGACAAGGACACGCATGTGGTATAGGCAATGTTATACTAGTTCTTATATCTACGTTTTACTGTAAAACAATAAACGATTTGAAAAATGTAATTTTCCAATTTCATTATAAAAATTATAGAGTTAGTTTTTGAGATTTAAGAAAAAATAAAACTATAACTCAAATTATTTTTACGATAATCAAAGCTATCATCACTGTCATTGTCGAGCGTGTAATCCTGGACTTATTTTCTTATACAAGTGTTGAAAGAAAATCAGGAAAGGAATGCATATTCTTATACTGGACAAATATACATTTTATATACTGTACAATCATTTTAAAAGTATAAACTACTGTTCTGTCCAAAGCATTTTTGTCTTGTCTTGTCTTGTTTGTTCATCGTGATACGTTCATTAATGTGTGGCAGGTAGTCTACATTTCGTATCTCAAACCAACGTGGAGGGAAGAAAAGTAAATATTATGCGAATTTGATGTCAATAATTGAACAGGAATATGAACACTAGGATCAATAAGCACTTTGAAGTGAATTCTAATTTTTTGGTTAGAACAGCACCGACCACCTTTGTGTTCCTAAAGCGACGTGGTTGCGGCTAATACGACCGCCCCATTCCACGTATCAATGTGATATATGTATGTAAATTCTCGTTACTTTAAGTGTTAGGTATACGTTTGGCTCCGGATATAACCACGCTGATACTTTAAGGGATCAACTTCGTGGTAAACAACGTGTTTTGCATGGTGCAGTTTTAGACCAAGCTAGCTAGACAAAGTTTTATTACTAAACTTAAATGTATCTCATCCGTAAACCTACACTGTACGGTTCACATACTGTATAATATGGTATAAATTTCTGTACTTTAATGTATATCCTAGTCTAACAAATGTGTTCAAGGTTCCTGAATTTTTATACTGATAATTTTAATCTTTAAATCTTAAATAAATAACTGAAAAACACGAGACTATCATGACAATATTTGAAACAGTGTCACACTTGAACATTAATTTCTCTAAGAACAGTTCTCACGTCTTTGAAGTTCATCAAAAGATCTTAGAATAAACAAGAATGGAAAATGATAGACACTATAAAAAAAATTATTAAATAAAAAATAATTTTAAATATAAAAGTAGTTAATTACTATATTGACTAAATTAATTATTATATTAGAGATTAGAAATAATTATTGGTATCTAAAGTAATTTTTATTATTAATAAAATTTATAAACTACTTTCTAAATTGGTATCTAATTATCTACCAAAGTTTTAATTATATACAAATTTAGAAACTAGTTTATAAATTTTATTAATATATAATAGAAACTATTTTTAATCTATAAAATAGTATCTAATTTAGTTAATATAGTAACTAATTATTTTTTGTCTCTAAAATTGTTTTTGATTTAATAATTTTCTTGTATAGAGTATACCATTTAAATATTTATAAGATAACACAACTAAAAATTTGGTCGTGGATTACATGTAAGAAGCATATAGTATATTTTACATATACTCTAAGTAATGTTTTGGAGCCTATAGTAGGGCTTATTTATATAGTAGATTAAAATCTTTTAAAAAAGTTCCTATATTTTTTTGTGGTTAATGTTTGTATGTTTGTACTTTGGTGTTTACACTTCGTTTGTCATTAAGAGCGAGTTTCTTTGATTGTTTTTTGAGTAAAGAATAATTGATAGTTTTTGTTAAGAGTTTTGAATAAGTTGAGGTATAAGTTCATATCTTATGTTTCTTCTTATTTATTGTATAAGGTATAAAAAAATGGAGCCTATAGCAGGTCTGAAATTAGTAAAAAGAAATGTTTTTCTATAGGAGAGTCTCACTAGTAAAGTTTGGTGGTGTTGGTTAAGGAGATCGTTCAATTAGCATTGCAGGGGTTGAACAATGGGAGGTGCCTATGAGGATGCATATTGGCTTCTTTGTTACTAAGGAGCATAGGAGTAAAGTTGCAGACTTCACACAGTGGAATGATGTTCTCAAGGTTGTGTTTACAGATTTGGCCTTAAAACTGGTTGTCTAAAGGCATAATTGTTCCAAGCAAATCTCAGGGTGTTGGTGGCCTGTTGTTTGGAGAAATCCAGATCAATAAGAAACATATATGGGAGTTGGAGGGTGTTGTGAAACCTTTCCCTTTCCCTTCCCCTTTAGATGGTAGGGTTTGTAACTATAGCTAAGTAACATATTTATGTATAAGTGTTGGTCTATAACATTCCTGTGTAAGGTTTTTGTTTATCTCTCTACTTGGTTGTTGGATTTAAGGTGTAAGTTTCGAGGTGTATTTATTGAGACTACTCCAATAAAGACAGTATTGTTGAAACTTAGAGGTTATGTCTATTGCTTGTTGTTGTTAAGAAGTTTTGTTCTATTGGAACACAAACTACTATAATGTGTAAAGAGGTTATGTCTTTTTAAACTTTATCCGGCTACATTATTCATCTTCTATCTTTCTTTCTTTAAAACTCCTAAATGTATTGTCAAGAATCTAAAAGCACAATTTTATAGGAAGGTGTTGGGTTTTTTTAGTAGATATATATATCAAGAAGAGTTGAAACTTAATCTAGGAGAATTAGAAGAATTTGTACGGTGAAAATTCACCTGGATGAGAGAATTTGCTTGGTCAGTTAGAACAAATTTTACTCCATATAACGAGGACAAGTGAGAATAGCGAGAACTACTAAGAAGAATTTTCTTCAAAAAAATCAACATATGAATGTATCCAGATTTTGCAAAGTCCTTCTTTATATATAATATGGGGATGTAAAATTGGATCAAAAGTGAAATGTTATATATAATCTCTAAGGTCATATATCTTAAAATGGTTTTCCAATGTAAATGACATGCACCTTTTGCAACACAAATTGGGAATAGGTGTGTTTAGGAAAAAATAGAAATCATTTGGTTTCATATTCCATTGAATTTGTAGAGAGAGAGAAATATATGTATTAAATTATTGTGCTAGTTTTATTACTACAAGAAAATCATGAAATAGAAACCAATTTTAGAGAAAAAAATAATTAATTGTTATAGTAACTAAATTAGAGACTATTTTAGAGACTACAATTTTATTTTATTTTCTAAATTAGTTTCTAGTTAAATAGTTTTTAAATTGATATCTAATTAGCTACTAAAATTTTAACTACCAATTATTCAGATTATACCAATTATTCAGATTCTAAATTTAGTAGCATGTGAAAGTTGTACGTGGATGGCCATTCTTTGAAAAATTGGAACCAAGGAAACATTATTATTTTCAAAAATAGTAGGTTTGATTCATTTGAAATATTAGTTATTATTTTCAAGGATAGTGGGCATGATTCATCTGAAATATTTGTCATGTTACAACTCAAAACATGGTCATGGATTTCAACAAAATAACATTTAGTTGCTAAATAAAAAATTAAATTGACATGAATACAATTTTTCTTATATACTAATTTTAATTTTGAGACGAACATCCTATTTTAACCTCCACTATAAAAATATTTGGATAAAGTATTATTATCATTCTTATTCTTATTGCTGATAAAAAAGATATTCAATGACCTAAAAATGTATCTTTGAATTTGTTTAAAGTATAACTACATTACTCAATATTAAATTTACAGATTAAAATAGTTTTAATTGAAATTATAATTTGTAACGGAAACTAAAATTAAAAAAAAAAACTAACATTTAGGTTTTTCACAAAAAAAAATATTATATATACTTTTAGTTTAATGTGTTCAAGATTCTTATATATTGGTATTGATAAATTTAGTCCTGAAAAATTAAAAAACATGGTGGATTTAATCTCCTTTAACTAGTTTAGGAGGCTCAAATTTGTTATGGTTGTGTCATGTTATTTGCATGCAGAATCGTTTCAGGACTCACTCACCAGAATGATAAACGTGCCTTTTTGTCTTCACTCAGATGACTCCTAGGTTGTTGAATTCTTCATTAAATAGTGTTTCGATTTATTATCCAATGAATTTGGACATAGTTTTTTTTTTTTTTAATTCACGGATAGAAATCGTTGAAGAAGTGGTTATTAGTTTTAAAGAAGAACAAGTCGTTGCATGTGGTTAAAATGTTGAGACATGAAGCTCCGTCCATTGAAAAGTAAGAACTTTCTATTTATGTTCATTGAAAAGTAAGAACTTTCTATTTATGTCCATCATGTATTAAATAGACTAAACTAAAATGTCTCCAAGAACAAGCTTTCAATAATTAGTTAAACTAATTACTGATGACCTATCACTCTAATCAAATCACGTTATCAAAGTAGTAACTTAATTAATTTGAATCAACTTTTTCATCTTGTTTCGGTATTAAGTTTGAGGTAGCATCATTGGGATCAATCTTTGTATTTGAGATATTATCCGGTACATAATTTTTTAGTTCCGTCACGATTTTGTCCTTAAAAATTGTATTTTAAAGATAAAACCGTGACGAAACTCAAAAATTTCGAAACGGACAATACTTCAAATCTCTATTTGATATATTATATCAACGAATTTATCGAAAAAAAAATAATTTTTTAAGATTTGTTTCTTTAAATCATGTTGAATGTTATTAAAACTTTATGTAAAAAAATATAGAAATAATTTGTTTAACTTTCTGCAAAGGGTTAAAGTATTTTTAAATACTTTGATTTATTAATTTTTTTTCATGGTCAATGCAAAAGTAGAACTTAGTTTGCAGCAAAAAGACATAAAAAAAAATTGTTCATAAATTATTCACAACACAATGTTAATCATGTGCAGAAGTTATTTACAAAATTGTGTGGTTTTAAACACACTTGCATAGATTTTCCCATACAATTGAGCCATATTTCTTCACCTATTGAATTCAACTCTTTGACTTTGACCATATTTCATCTAAAAAATCATGCATTTATTTCTCTAAACATTTTAAAGATTATATTTGATTTGCATTATAAGAACACATGCTATTAGAGAAACACTGCACAACGAGAGGATAAAATCTCAAATAGAAAAAATTATACTAACTAAAAGGTTTGATTATTGGATGCAGCAAAATTTTAATAATCAAAATCTCATGCACAAAGTTAACAAATACAAAAAATCTACTGTATTTGGAAATAAAAAACCTATTTTCTACTTAACACCGTAAGTATATATTCTCACACATGTAAACAAATGATGAATGAAAAAACTATTTTGTTCACGTACGCTTTAAAGATAATTATTTATTAGCAAATTAGAAATCGTTAGTGTTAATATATTTTTTATTTTAACATAGTCTTTTATTTAACAAGAAATTTATAATTATGATTTTACATTTTCAATATGATACATATTATGCTAGCATTTAATTTGCTGGCAATGTGTATTTGAGACATTATAGTATCTCTTTCATTTAATATGTTTTTTCTTGCTAAAAAAATAGCAATAAATTTCTTTCTTAGTATACATTATATGCGGTAACTTCATAATATTTATTAATAACTTATTTTTTTATAGAGAAATTAGTCTATAAATTTTATTACTACAAGAAAATCATTAAATAGAAATCAATTTTAGAAACAAAAAATAATTAGTTGCTATATTGTCAAAATTAGATACTATATATTTTAGAGACTAAAAAAGTTATTAATATCTAAATTAGTTCTATTATTGATAAATAGTTTCTAAATTTGTATCTAAATAGCTACCTAGGTTTTAGTTATCAATTATTCAGATTTTAAAGTTAGTATATAAAATCTTGGTATCTAGTTAGATACAAATTTAGAAATTATTTATCAATAATATAAATTAATTTAGATACTAATAATTTTTTCTAGTCTCTAAAATAACATATAATTTTTGTCAATATAGAAAGTAATTATTTTTTGTCTTTAAAATTGGTTTCTATTTAATGATTTTTTTAGTAAAATTTTTAATTAAAATAATATTTAATTTAATGAATATAGTAATTAATTCTTTTTGTCTTTAAGATTAATTTATATTTAATGTTTTTTTTTTTTGCTATTTTTCATTTTTCTACAAAAATACAAAAAAATAAACATTGAAATGCATATTATTATTCTTTTTTACATTATTGATTGTCACTATATATGTATAACCGAAACTGATCAGTTATTTTAAAACATAATAATCCACTTTCCTTTTTAAAAAAAATGATTTTTATGTATAAAAAATCATATTTTGGAAATTAAATACTACCTTTAGATGCATTGGAAATCAATTATGGAGATCGTTTTTCACATATTCAAATGAACTATTTATACACTTTTTCTTATTCCTTTAGTTTGTTATCATTTCTCTTGGACCAAATATAATGTATCCATTTAATTTTTCATCTATTTTCATGTAGTATATATTTTATCTTCTTTATGTTTTTTTGTTTTAATTTGTTTTTCCCACCGAGCACAGTTCAAACTTGTAATTGGTTGATAAAAAAAATAAAGTATACGATGAATACGAAGGTAAATAGAAAAGTTTATGGTGGAATATATAATGGACTTATCAGACATTAAATGCATCCCTTAAGATCTCACTCCTTGGGATAAATATATATATTAATGCCTGTAAAATTGGATTGGTGTATTACATTTTAGTCTTATTAATGAAAAGAAGTAGTTGAAAGAGAATATTTCAACAACTTATCTAAACATAATATTTATATATAAATGGAGTTCAAGAGTACTTTGTAATAATAATACAATAGCATAAAAATGTTAAAGTCAAAGCTTATATGCAAAGAATATTTTACCCTACATTCTTGAGTTAGAAATACAATTTTTAATAGATCATAGAAGATATTATAGGAAGAGGGGATTCTTCAATAGTTGTATACATTTTGATGGAGTTCATTGTCCACTCTTAAAACCAAAACTTATCAACCTTTCACAGTATTATTGTACAACAATGACTAATTAAGTAATTAAAAGACATATGTGGAAAAAAAGTATGAGAAAATATGGATGATAGTTGTAGTTGAGATTGTACTCCTTACAAAGTGTGATTCATGTGATTCCAGGAAAAATTAGACTTGCAGGAGAGTTTGATTTTCAAATCTTATCATTTATTAATAGAAAATTGGGTTGGAGAAAAGTCTTTAAGGATGATTCTATATTACAATTCACAATAAATATATGGATTGAAACACGAGGACTACAATACTATTAGGTTAACATTTCGGCTCTCCAAAAGACAAATAAATATATATATATATATATATATATATATATCAAATCAATTAGAAATAAAAACATTTTTATAATATATAAAGTGGATGCATATATCAACTTATGAGTTGGTTTTGTTAAATTGAATTAAGTTTAAATATCACTTCTTAAAATGGTATCATAGTCATTTAGAGTTTACCAAAAAGGGTTTGTTGAGTTTATCAGGTCACACACTGTCCATTAATATACATTCTTATACATGAATTAACAGATCTTGACGTGAGGAGATATGTATTAGAAAAATAAAAATATTTCATAATATACAAGTAGATGTAAATCTCTCAAAGTCTTATCAGGTTAAGTGAAACCTAGTCTACTTATATTTAAAAATATTATCGTAAAAAACATAACCAAAACTTTTAATTCAAAGTGAAACATTTAAATCCATATAAACTTAAATTTAAGGTGATAGCATATTATTAGAATATATATATATATATATATATATATATATATATATAAAATATAGAAAGATATTTTGTGGATATTATTTATGTTGTGAATAACATGTATATATAAATAAAAGATAGAAAGATATTTTGTGAATATTATTTAATGTTGTGAATAACATGTATATGTATATTGAGGTAGAAATCACTCATATTCTAACATTTTTGAATTTGCTATCTTTGTTTAATTTTTGTCTTTTTTATATTCTTTTCTTGATTGACCTATTATGTATGACTAAAAGTGTTTCACAAACACATAACAAAAAATTAATCATAATGTTATTGAAGTGATGTTTATTTACTATGTCAATTATAATATTAATAGCCATTATTATTACTTATATAATTATTATAAAAAATAATAAATATTATTGACACTAATTATATTATTATAAGAATAATAATATTGTTAATACTAATTTTCTTATTTATAGTTAGTATATATACTTATTTATAAATTTTTAATATGTTGACTTGTATAGAATAAGAAGAAATAAATAAATAAAAAGATAAATGGCAAAAGTTAAGAAAGATTATGCCAAGTATCAACCTAAGGCAGTGGGTGTGGTGTTGTTATTGTAAACGAAGGAGAGAGAAAGAAGAAGCATTGGTGGAAGAAGACATATAAGGACGAAAGTGTTTTAGGTGCAAAAGAAGTGTTCTTCAGAGTTAAGACAACAGTGAAGAAAGAATGACAAGAACATCTATAGTTTTTATTTATTTATTATTATTATTGACAAGATAAACCATTATAAAAATTTGTATTTGTGGTATATATTCAAGTAAAGAAAGGTCAAATATTTCAGTGACTAATATGTTAGCGCACTGATGAGGAGAAAAATTATTTTCTATTTTCTATGTTTAGTTTTCCTGTTTTTAACCTTTTGATGAAGATGTTCCATCTTCCTTTCAACTTCTTTCTAATCAAATCACTGTTCTTGATTTAATTTTATTTATGAATTAATTTTATAAAATCGAGTAAGATTTCAAACTCACTCCTTTAATACTGATAATATTTAATTATAAATAAATAAATGAGTTAATCTTAATAAAGCTACATCATTGTCATTATTCATTATAATCGAAATGTCCTTCCTCTCATAATAACTTTCTTATAGTTACTGTCTTATAAAACCAGATAAAAGAAAATAATGGTTTTATAAAATTAACTTTAATTAATACTATGTTAAAAAGTTAAAATAAAATACACACATATATATATATATATATATTGAATTTTTTACATTGAATTTTTGTGCATAGAAGAACTAATTGTTTTCCAATGATCACTTTTTAAACTATAATTAGTAAATAATGATTAGTATGCTGACATTAATTGACTTGTATTAGTTAATGAATGCGAATAGATAAATGCGACTGCAAATGTAAAGAATAATTAACAAAAATACATATTTTTAAATAACTAGACACCACTTCGTAAAAGTAAATAGATTTTTCTAATGAAAAAATATATAAGAATGAATTATGGATAGATAAAAACTGCAATAATTTATTGAATTGTCTATAAAAGAATTTTTGATATCAATCACTACAGCAAAAAAGGTTACTTTTAATATATTGAATAAACGAACAAAAATAAAAAAGAAGTCAACACTAAATCCTGAATAATGTTGCCTTTATGTCCCATCGGAATGGACTATAATAGTGAAAGTTAAATCATTAGCGTTAGTTAAAATTATGATATTTAAATAAAAAATAATTTAAAAAATATATACATAATTAATTATTATATTAGTTAAATTATATATTATTTTATAAATTAAAAAAATTATTAGTATTTAAAATATTTTTTAATATTAATAAAAAATTATAAACTAATTTTTAAATTAATATTTAATTAATTATAAAAAAGTAGTTACATATACATTTTTTATTTCTCCGCATAAACTATATCAAGATAAATAACAATTATTTTTTAAAAAAATTATCGTTTTTCTTCATTATAAGTCATACAAATGTGAAGTTGTATTTTGGAAATCCATTACCACCTTTAAATAAAAGGAAATCAAATATCAAGAAATTTTCACGAAAATAGATTCTTCTAATCAAGTAGTTATTTGTTAGAGTGTACTCATACACCAACACAAGACTCAAGAAGCAACTCAATTAGTAAATTTATAAAAATACAAATATATATATATATATATATATATAATATAAGCTTCAAAAATAACATCCTAAAGCCCTCCAGAATCTAAAACACCTAAATGATCATCTGCTCATGTACATAATATAGTTATCGTAGTTTGTAGTTCGCAATACAGCAAGAAAAGTAAGAATAAGCTACTGATTTTTTTTATAACATACACAATTAAATCAAAATAGAAAATCAAATTACATAGATCAATTTCTCAATTATTCAATTTTCTTTAAATCTCAACATAAAACAATCACAATAGATTTTACATGGATCTACACATCAAGGATATTCAGCAAACATAATAACAAAAAACTCGTATTAAGTAAGTCCTACCAAAGACTAACACAACACATGATACAAAGATTACCAGCGAATCGAAGAGAAAGGATTATGGTAAGTTCAATACAACCCAAGTCGTGCATCTCATATGTCACGGTGTGCATGAACTCCCCTATCAGCTTCTCACCACCTGATATTTTAGTCTATGTGACTTAGATCATCAGTGAAGCTCAAAGATCTTTGCTACCACATAGGCATCAATACTTAATACACATATAAACATCAATCCATATCCCAAATGTATGAATTCAATTCCCTACCATTTTCATCATACAATATCATTCAAAACGTGATCCACAACCTTCAAAAGTTTATTTAACATAAAAAAAAAATAACACTTAAATATTAAACGATCAAAAAACTAATATTTTTACAAGTTTAAATAATATATAAAGAAATAACACACTATATAAACACACATCCCTGCTGCAAGAGAAATTGAATATTAGGTCCACGTCCCCTCCACATCCAGATCGTTTAGCTAGGATAGTATTAAAAATTAAAGTTAGTTTCCTTTACCTGTAATTTCTTATTTTGAGGAAATATTACTATTCATGTAGGAGAACCACTCTAAAATCTAAGAATCTAAAATAAGTTATCCAAACATTATCAAATTTTAGTATGAGCTTAATCAAGTTGAGAGAAACACATTTCTCAACTGGCCTCACTAAGATTGATGACTAAATCATAAAGAAAAATATAGAATAAGAGATATTTAAAATAAAAATGAACATACTCTGTTTGAAAATTTGATCGGATAGAAATGTACCATGACTCCTCAGGTACATCATAACGTGATCAGATTTTGAAATAGATGAAGTATAGAAGAGAAATTGAAGAGAGAAATGAGAGAGAGAAAAGAGAGAAAATAAAAAAAGAAATTTTGTTACTATATCTTTTAGAATTAAACTCAAAGCCTAATTTACCTTGCAAATAAAAATAACTAGAAAAATATATATTATAAAATATATCATTAAATAATAATTAATTTTAAAAAATTATTAATCATTATATTGATTAAATTAAATAATATTGTTTTTTAAAATAATATTTATTATTAATAAATTTGTATAAAATAATGTTTAAATTTATATCTATTAGTTATTAATTATTTTATATTTTAAATTAACTTTTAATTAAATTAATGATTAATTTATAATTTAAAATAATTAACAGTTAAAACTTTATTAACTAATATAATGTTAAATATTAATTTATAAAATAATATTTGATTTAATTAATATAATAATTAATTATATTTTTATAGATTAATTATTATTTTATAATTTTCTTATCGTGATATAATTATAATTATAGTGTTACATGTATTTAAATTTATAAATGATTTTACAGTTATACAAGCGTGCATTAGTTCTACATCGTGATGACTGGGAAAAAAAATCTGTCAGAATAGGTTTTTTCAACCTGTCACGTCACTATTATAATGTAATCCACCATGTACTTTTCTAAAATCTGGTGCAAGAAAACCAGGAAAATGAATGCTTGAACGTATACATAATTATATCCATTTAAATAATTAATCATTTCGTACATATAAACTATTTTTCCGTCCAAATAATTACAACCTCTCTTTTTTGTCTATGATGATAATTAATTTGTGTCTAGCAAGTAGACTGCATAGGTTGAATTCAACCTAGAGAGAAGAAAAGTAAATATTGTGTTGAAAAGATGAGATATTAATGGCAATAATTGAACACAAATATGAACACTGGGATGAAGCTTAGAAGTGAATAATAATGTTTTAGTTAGAAGAACACCGACCACCTTTGTGTTCCTAAAACCACGTGGTTGTGACTGAAGCCCACACCGTCCCTGATTCTGTCTCAATCCACTATGTGTTATCAGTGTGATACAAACCATATGCATTCCACACTCAATATATCACTTGAATGCTCTGAGTGTTAGGTATCTGCTTGTTTCGGGATATAATCGATGCTCAAAGGTTATTGGATCAACTTTCTGAAAAATAACGTGTTATGCATGCACATACCTAGTTGTAGCAAGAGGTTATATTAATCCCATAAACAACCCCCACAATAGAGATTAAAGTTCTAAATTTACTATATATCACTAAAAAAAATAATCAAATTACAAGATTAAAATAATTAGTTGTTATTAAACTAAATTAGAAATCATTTTAGAAACTAAAAAAATTATTAGTATTTAAAATAGTTTCTATTATCAATCAAAATTTATAAACTAATTGATAAATTGGTATCTAACCATTTGTTACTAAGATTTTAGATTCTAAATTAGTCTGTAAAATACTAAATGAGATCAATTTAAAATTTAAAATTGTTAGGTCATGGGCCTGACCCGATGTTTGGTCATTTATGGGTCGTTTTCCGACCTGTGTATCTAACATTATGAGGGAGCACAAGTCAAGGGATCTCAATCAAATAGACTTAATCATCCTTAATGACTCAATTAAGACATAATCATGACTAAAGGTGGAGAAGTTACAATTCGGTCTATATATGCCTGATTATACCCTACAGAAAGGATCATCTAATATATGATTTAATCATCATCTAATAAACAACAGAGGGAGTACTCTCAACTCCTATTTCATAGTATACTCATTATATTTATATTTATGCTCTTACTGACTTGAGCGTCGGAGTGTCATCGCAGGAGGAGCCTCTCTCGTTTCCCGAAGGTTGAATCACTTGAAGAGAAACCACCGCTTCTCGTTTCCCGAAGGTTGAATCACTTGAAGAGAAACCACCACTAGAAACTCATCCAGATGCCGACCAACCTCGAGTTGACTAGAACAAAAATATTAATAACTAAAATACTATATAATTTAATTAATATGATAACTAATTACTTTAGTGTCTAAAATTTTAACATTCGTATTCTTCCATTAGAAATGAAATGGAAAAAAGGTATATATGGTATCTTTTGAAACATCTAACGACAGATCAAGTTCACTTCATAATTACCAAAGAACAAAAATGGGTTTGTTTAGAGAGATTAAAAATATATTTCATCTTAAAATTATTTTAATTAAAGTTTCTTCTAATATTTTTTGTCAAAAAGTTAACCTGAACGTTATTGAAAAGTATATTTAGGATTTAATTCATGAAGAGTAATGCGTCATACCATTAGGTCCATCTTTACCAAAAATATGTTTTCAATTCATATAATTTTAGCATCATGTGTTCAACTTTTATATTTTCTTATTCGTAAATTTTATCCTCGAGTCTAAGAGTACTTGGATTGTATCTCAAATTTTAAAAACGATCAATTGTTAAAAAGGACCGATTACATTTTCTTATAGTTTGAAAACGAAAATTATCTTTATAAAAATATAAAGACCTTATTGAATTACTAAAATCTATGAACCAAACAATGTTTTTCTTAATCTCAATTTTAAATATTTTTTAATTAACAATAATAAATTAATTAAATGGAACCTTTTAAATCACTACAAGAAAATCCTGAAATAGAAACCAATTTTTACAAACCAAAATAATTAGTTGCAATAATAACTAAATTAGAGACCATTTTAAAAAACTAAAAAAAAATGGTTTCTAAATTAGTTTCTATTATTATTAAATAGTTTCTAAATTGGTATCTAATTAGAAACCAAGGTTTTAGAGACCAAATTTAGAAACTAAATAATTGGTAGTTAAAACCTTGGTTGCTAATTAGATACCAATTTAGAAACTATTTAACAATAATAGAAACCAATTTTTTTTATTTAATTTCTAAAATGGTCTCTAATTTAGTTACTATTGCAACTAATTATTTTGTCTCTCTAAAAAGTGGTTTCTATTTCTTTATTTTCTTGTAGTGAATGCATCGATCCATAAATAACATATTTAAGAAACATCCTATAATATATACCTTAATCGATTTCAAATTATATATAATATATAATTTTTAGTTGAAATTATAATGTGTAGACAATAAATTCATGAAACTAAAATAATAGATGATTGGGGGGCTCAAATTTGTTACGGCGACGTTACGGCTCTATTGTGCACCTCTAGGGTTTCAAACATTGGTTGTCATGTTATTTGCATGCAGAATCGTTTCTGGTCTCAGGCACCAGAATGATAAGCGTGGACTTTTGTTTTTCACTAAAAAATAAATAAATAAAATTAAAATATTTAAGGGATATTTGAATTATATTATATCTTAAATCCTTACGTAGAAAAAACAGAGGAGCAAAGAACCTCCTTAGACTGTTGCAGCTAAACCCAAATGAATGTTGTTACAAAAACATCATAAACATGTGCAAAACGAAACATCATAAACTGCTAACAGAAATCAGAAACTATAGCAGCAAACACTGCATTGTGTGAAAAACAGAGGCATACCAAGTACAACTAACTAAACTTGTGTCACATTGCGTCCAGAAACAATGTATATAATTAAATTCTTGTTGTCAAACTCGAACTTTTTTAAAAAAGGAGCACTAACACTGCAATGTATAAAGGTCTATTTTCATAAGTATTTTTAAAATACTAAAATAAGTAAAAAAATTCATAAATCAAGATTAATTCATGTATAAGAACATAGGTATAATTTCTTTCGTTGAAAAAATTTATTTCAAACCCTAAATCCTAAATCCTGAAAAAAAAATGTTAAAAAAAAGTTAAGAATCGATTGTATATAAACGCATGAAAACTGAATATTCATGAATCTAGCATGTTTTCTCTCCAAATCTTCAATTTTTTTTCCTTTTTTATTATTTAATCTCCAAACCATAAACGTGAATCAACGTTTATGCATGTATTGCTTCCTATGAGAGAAGGGAGTCAAAATTATTGAACAGGGTGACGTGTATTCGTTGTCCACTCAAGAATCGATAATATAGTCATTTTTTAAGAGTAAAAAAGAATTAAATAAATATAAAGTATAAAAGGATAATTCAATCCATAGATAATTTGAAAAATGGAAGTGATTGAAACTGCATTGAAATATGTGCCCTCTTCATCTTCATTACGTACAGTCCTTACTTATGAATAACTACTTTATTTATATCTTGTAAAAATTAATTGAATTTATATGTCCTCATTCAAACTAAACTCTTCTTTATTCTAAACCTCATATCCACTCTTTAGCTACTCATCTTCTCCGTAGTGATTACACGTTTTAATTTAGCATTCTCAAATATTTTAAGGTGTTTTTGCCTAAATGACAAATCCCTACATCATCTATCATCCCAAAATTTTATTGACTCAGGTTATTCAACCCTCCATATGACATTGTCATCAAACCACATCATTTATGATTTATGTCAAGTCCACAAATTTCTTTAAGATATTTCCACCACAATGACTCATGTTTACTAATACCACTTACGTTCAAATTTCTCCAATAGTCATATTTGGATTCTAAAATATCTTTTCATAGTCTTTTATGATTTATAGATCCTAACCTCCATTTCCACTCACCCAACAATGCTACATTGAATAGTTTAATATCTCTAAACCTTAAATTTCTCTCTTCTTTTGGTTTACATACTTTCTCCCATTTAACTAAGTTATCTTTCACCTATCTACTCCCTAAATCCAAAAAAAAATTCTCTATATTTTCCTTATTTCTTGTCTTACCTTTGTTGGGATCTTATAAAAGAATATGTAGTATAAGGATAATTATGAAATAAAAAAATTTAACTGAAACACTCTTCCCGAGATAATAATATCCATTTTCATCTAGTTAACTAGTTTATAAATTTAGAAATTATTTTAGATAGTAATATTTTTTAGTCTCTAAAATAATATTTAATTTAGTCAATATAGTAATTGATTATTTTTTGTCTGTAAAGTTAGTTTTTATTTAATATATTTTTAAATAAAAATATAGGGATTAAAAGTATAATTAAACCTATATATAATATTTGAATACGATGTAGGACTTTGAACTAAGAAAAAGATGTGGGATGAGTATTAAGAGAGAATATTGGCTTAATGGAATTTAATAAACTAGGTCAGTGCAAGATATGTTGAAGATCCCACATCGACTAGAAATAAGGACAATTCATTGCATATAAGTGGGTGCGCAAACCTCTCCCCATGAATCGGTTTTATGACCTAGTTTACTTCGTAATAAAATATCCTTACCATATTAAAAAAATTGTCTCTTATTACTATATATCTAGCACATACATAAAAATTCACACTCGCTAATAATTCAAAAATTTATAAACTTCTGGTATAATCATATAAAAAAAAATATAGTTGGCAAGAATTGTGTATTTCTAACATGGACGAATTAAATTTGAGGCTTTAGAATTATTTCTACATAATTGGTGCCGTATTCGTTTTATGGACCATATACTACTATTTTTGGCCTATCGTTCAACTCTTTGACATTTGATTTTATTTTCTAACAAAGGGTTCAAATTTTGACCAAAGTTCAAATTCAAACTTCTGCTACCCTAATTGTTTATCTCAAAAGCATGAGTTTAACATCAAAAAGGAAATACAGAAACTTAAAGAACCAACCTCACATGTGTTTGAATTGAAGTCAAATAATGAGGTTGAAGTGTTTTCCAAAAAATTCATTTGTGGAGAAATGTTTTTCTTCAATAAACCCTACTCATAAAACTTCAACGTACGCTTAAATTGGAAAGAAATACTTTGTATAGGGTTTAATGATTTATAGTTTTTGAAAACAAAAAACTAATTAAAACAAAACCTAATATTATTGAAATTTGTTGATAAAGTGGAGCTTAAATTCATTTGTAAATTAACTTTTGAGCTTGAAATAAAACTAAAAGTGGCCGCGATTGATTTTTATTTATTTTAATGTGCTCTTGTACCTAATAATTAATGTGCACTTATACCTAATAATCTTTGATTGATCAAAGTCAAGTACAAATTTAGTTGTTAAATTTATGTTAGTTAATAATATTTTATTGATCTTTAATTGATTAGAATGAAAATTAGATCGAAAAAATAAAAATAAAAAAATTTCGCCGTCTGTGGGGATCGAACCCACGACCACGTGGTTAAAAGCCACGCGCTCTACCACTGAGCTAAGACGGCTTCATTGAGAGTTTAAACATATAATAAAGTTTATAGTAATGGATTTATTTCTTTCACCACACTTTTCGTTCTCCATCACCCATTAATATATTTTGTATAAAAAGATACTATTTTGAGGTTACTCATACATTCCAAAAAATTTAAACTTTTTTAGATTATAGATTTCAAACAACAAATAAGGAGGTAAGAGGAATTTTGAAATACGTCATGTGCAACAATATAAAAGACATTTATAGATTATCCATTTTGAAATAATGTCAAACTTCTTCTAAAACAACAAGTCCTTATTCTAAGTAATATTGAATTTTATTCTCTTAAACAAGATTTCGATTTTGAGTTATAGTTGAATAAGAAAGGCTTACTAAAGGTGATGATCCTAATTTGTCCAATAAATATTAGTCATCAACAAATTCATTAATACCCAATAAAATAGTTAACAAAAAAACCTTAAAAATGAGAAAAATACCTTCTAAGATACACATTTCGAAATTATGATATAATGAAAGTGTGCTTTCCCTTTAAAAAGAAAGAAAAAATAAAACATATTGGTGAAGGAGGAAGACATTGGTGTACGAAGAAAAAGTCTTATTCTTGTATTTAATGATCTGGGCCTAAAATTAATGTAATAGCCCATTTTACAATTTTAAGTCCATGGAAAAATCATGTACGATCCCTTGACTTCTTAAAATTGTGTTTCTATATAAAAAAAAATACTATTCTCTTCTCAAACTATTCTTTTCCAACTTGTTAATGTTTCTTAACTATAAATTCTGAAATGTGATTTGTGAAATGTTTGAAAAATATACATATTAGAAAATAAATTTCATTGTAACTCATATTCATAAAATTAGTCTTTAAGAATAAGGATTCTCCCATTTATATATTAATAATTTATTTATATATTATTAATTTATTTATAGTTGATATGACAAACATATTTTTTAATATTTTGTATGTAGAACTAGGAATTTATAATTATTTTAATAATAATATGATAGAATGTGACGTAACATCTTCAATAAATATCATTAGGATAGATTTTTATATTATATTATGAAGTGATTTTTTTAAATAAAAGTTTTCATGTTAGGTATCACTATGCCACTTAAGATCTCAGCTAGGCTGACACCTCAAGTAACAACAATCATTTACCATCACATGAAAAAAAAATATTATTAAACAAAAGAAAAAAGAAAAAAGAATACAAAAATACGGGGAGACTAGACCAAAACCCATATGTTAACAAAAACGATACATAGGTAGATTATACTTATTCATAAAGAATTCTAAGAACAGACAAGGTGGAAGCCTATTATACCAAAGAAAAGGTTCTCTATGAAAAAATCCTAAATTAGTCAACTTATCAGCACACGCATTTCCTTCACGAAAAATATGAGTA
>Ga0123342_1001733_pt1 | contig 36760 bp, 19 predicted proteins | sample Turbeawhitnodule_FD_89960 | JGI IMG/M metagenome (GOLD analysis project Ga0123342, IMG submission 89960) | Root nodule microbial communities of legume samples collected from Mexico - Turtle bean Mexico white nodule | ecosystem: Host-associated > Plants > Roots > Nodule | place: Mexico: Nepantla...
CTTTTATGTTGTTGTAGAGTTTAATTTTTTATTTTCTTCATTCTTAAAAAAAAATTAAACTAAACATTTTTAATTTATTACTTTTTTATTTTTATTTTGTAAAAACTCATTTATTTATTCATTCATTATATTTCTAACTATTTTAAACATTAAAAATACTTATTTTTTAATGTATTCAAAATTAAAATTATAAAATAAAATAAATTTATTATTTATTTATTTATTTTTGAAATGATGCTAGATAGGAAAATAAAAAATAAAAGGGTGCTAGATAGGGAAATAAAAACAAAAAGGTGAAATAAAAACAAAAAGGTGCTAGATAGGGAAATAAAAGTGTAAATGGTGATAGATAGGGAATTGAGTCATATTATATAATGACGTACTTTTTAATTTTAAAAAAATAAAAAATTTGACTTGTAGGAATGATTTTTATATCAACTTTTCATGTGTGACTTACTATTTTTTTTGTATATTTTTAAAATTTGACTTGAATTAAATTAGACTAATTTAATAAGTAGAGTTGATGCAATGCTTTGGATAAGAGGTTATGCAGGGGAATGGGTGTGGAGAATGATTCTGATTTCTTCCAAATCTGAGGGTTGATTGATGCCTATTTATAACCTAACCCTACCTTATGGAGAACAAACTACAGGAGTATGCAAAGATGTTTTTTAAGAGGTCACTATGTTTTTCAATGCTTATAGGATAAATCTCCTCATAATCACACCATCATTCATTTAATTTAATTTAATTATAAATGACATTCAGAAACTATGAATCTATTGTCTGAAAATAAAAGTTTGAAGAAACAATTAAGATTTTAATTAAATCTTAATAAAAAATGTAATTAAAATCATGCTTATAATGCACGACCTACCCAAAATCGTAAAAGAAAATATAAACATTCTGATAATAAACCAACAAAACAATCTCATTCTTTTTTTGTTTGAAATGTGCCTGCGGCATGCCTTCTACGCGCTATACCCACTTCATTGAATGTGGTAAAAAACTCCCATTCTTTTATCAATTAGGTCTACCTTTATGGATTAAAACTACACAAATTATTCATAATTATATTTTTTAAATATAAACCAAATTAATTTTGAAGTCATAATACTAATCTTTAAGTATTTATGAACAAACCAGGTCTCTTTTATTTTTTTAAAATGAAATAAATTTGATTTTCTTATTATTTTTTAAAATGAAAAAAATTGTCAAATAACAAAGAACTTATGATGAATTTGAGACATAGAAAAGGTTTAAAACTCAGAAAAGGGAAGTAGAAAATTGCTTCACACAAGTTTTCAACGTCGCTGAGTGTGGTGATTGGTTGGGTTGGGTTCTTCTAAACTCATCAGCTTCTTCAGTCTCTGATTGGAACTGTTGCGTTCTCTCTGTGACCTTCACACCATGGCCACTCAACCCACCAACCATCCAAAGTCTGTTTACGATTTTACTGTCAAGGTTTCTACTTTATCTCTCTCTGTGTTTGACTGTAACCTTAAATCGCAACCTTTTCTTCTATCACAATCTTGTTTTTATTTATTTAAGATTACTATACTGTTACTAAATTAGGCTTGAAATCTCGAGTATCACTTAATTTTATTTTCAAAATCATAAAACCATCATTTTAATCCTTGAATGTGTATGTGTATGTATGATTACGATTTGAGAGTTTTTGCGTTGACTAGCAGGATACCAAAGGTGATGATGTCGATCTTGTCACTTACAAGGGAAAAGTATTGGTCATTGTTAATGTTGCTTCCAAATGGTATGCTATCCCTCTCTGCTATCATATATTTCTTCCTTTTTTTTATTAAATGTTAGGACTTTTCATCATCGGAAATTTTTCCCCCTCATATCAATGATTATTCTTTCTGAGGTTATCATCACTTGAGAATATTTATAGTTCTTGTTTGGCTGGTATTGTTGAGGCAGTGGCATGACCAACTCAAATTATGTGGAGTTGAATCAACTATATGAGAAGTACAAAGACAAAGGTTTGTGGTTATATAACGGTTTCATGGTTTTATGTGCTTCATTTCTGCATAATTCAGGTTGGCTCTATGATTTGTGCTTGTGGAGATTGATATTGTGATGCTTTACTGTATGAAGCAGAGTGTCACTTTTTATTATTTTCCGAATATGTTTTTTATTAATAGATATGACTGAGTTTGATGGCTTCATTAGGGCTGGAGATTCTGGCATTTCCATGTAATCAATTTGGGGAGGAAGAACCTGGAAGCAATGATCAAATTAAGGAGTTTGTCTGCACTCGCTTTAAATCTGAATTTCCCATCTTTGATAAGGTAGATGGATGAACATACAAGCTTGGAAACCTTACATTTAATCATCAAGTTTGGGCCCTCTCAAATGCCAATTAATTTTATTCAGGTGTTATAATTTAGATTCCAACTTTTTTGTGATACTTATGCTGAAGATTAAATAGTAGGGATTTTGTGCGTCTGCGTTGCTTGTCACTGCCCTGAGTGAGATTTCTGTTTGTTATGGCGTGAGATCAATTTTGCTTGGTCATCTATTGCCAATATTAAACCTCCTCGTGTGTGTTCAAATCAACATTTTCATCTGCTTTAGACTCTACAATACAATCATGAACTTTTTATTTTTTTTGAAGAAATGTGACATCCAGTATATGTTCTCTCTCTATCATTGCTAGATTGAAGTGAATGGGAACAATTCTGCTCTTCTATATAAATTCTTGAAGTCGGGTAAGTGGGGAATATTAGGGGATGATATTCAGTGGAACTTTGCCAAGTTTCTGGTTGACAAGGATGGGCAAGTGGTAGATCGCTATTATCCCACCACATCTCCTCTTAGCCTTGAGGTAAAGATTGCATTATCTCTATATGTTAAGATTCTATAAACCAAATGGTTTATGCTGCCTCTAATTCTTGTGGCGTTTTTTTTTTGGTAGCGAGACATCCGTAAGCTACTTGGTATTGTATGAATGAAAGGATTCAGCTGGGAAGAGAGGGTCTCATCTCATGAATGTCAAAGCATCTTCTCTAGACTTTGTTATGTTCCCTTTGAAAACTCTGATTTTGTGCATGAAGGTTTTTTTTTATTAACTGTAACAAGATTTGCTTATCCCATTGACAACATGATTCCTGGTTTGTAGTGCTTGGTTTTATTGGGATTGTGAGAGCATAAATCTAAAACGTATAATCATATGGCAATGATGAATATGAAAAAATTGTTTAAGGTCCCTCGACTTCATGTTCTAACTTCAATCATTCATGGAGAAACTCAATTTTACCGTCAATGACACCACTTAAAATCTACTGGTATGTAAAGGACATAGTGCTAATTGCGTTTCATTTCCTATGATTCAACTTAACTTATTTCATGCAAATGTCATTTTTACTTTCTACAAAACCAAATTGTAGTAGTCTACAAGTGGGAAGTAGGACGGTGTTGGTTTTAATATTTATCGGATGGACGTCAAAATTGATCGTTACTATGAACACTTACATAGAGTATAAATTATTTGTTTGACAATTTAAGGGATATTTTTGTGTTAGCAAATGTTTTTATATGAATAATATAAATAAGTCAAATTACAAGTAAATTTGGTAAGAAATTGACGGTCTGTTTGTTGGAGCAGAAGGTATATGATAGGGTGCAGAAGGATCTCTCATCACAACAAAAAGGAGTAATCAATGACCTGTTTGCATAGTAGGGCTTGACCAATAAGCTATTTTTAACATTAAACCAAACAATAATACACAACTTAAAACATAATATATACACTAATGTGTTTTTTTTATTTATTTCAACAAATTATGAGTAAAAACTTAATTCCTTTTCTTTTTTCTTGAAGAAAAATCTAAAAGATTTTCAAGCAGTAAACCAGTGAGGATTTATATCCAGCTCAGTGACAACTATATTCTGTTAGTTGATTAAGTTGCACACTATGCACAGATAATAAATTCCAGGGCCAAGGCCAGGTAATAATTGCGCTCAGTCCACTATGCAATCGGTTAGGTGAACCTTTATCTGTGGTCCACATCGAGTGATCCCACAAATGATCAAATTTAACTCGGGAAAACATCAATCCCAATGAATTTTGCTTTGAATTAAAGTAGAAAGTTCAAGAAAGTCTTCTATTTGATAGCGTATCATGTCATGAACCCACAAGTTTGCAATCAAATTCACAAAAGTACTAATATAATTGTAAACCAAACATGTACTATATCATGAACATTTTAACACAGTTTTTTTGGATATGCCAAGAATCATCACTTAATCACGAATAAATCATTTGTTTCAGCATGTGATAGTGCAAACCTGTCACCCAACAAACGGGGATAACAAACACAATCACAATGCTTGCAAACTCAAGTGCATGTACAACAGTTATATACAAAACTGTAATATTCCTTCCAAGATAAATTCTCACCCACGAGTCAAGTCAATGCCAGTATGGGTTTGCGTGCTTTTCAGCTCTGGTGGTTGAGATCCAGGCCAAATGTGTGTGCCAGAATGGAGGTAGTTTTGATTTTGACCAGGTGGAGCACTGGCTGGAGAAGCCATCTTGTCATTGTGCTGAGGCTGCTCAGAACTTTCCTCTGTGATAGTGAGCCCTTGTTTAGGCTTGGACTTCGAGCCACCATAAACAAAACTGCACAGTACCACCTGTAGCAAGCAAAGCCTTCATTCATCTATCTACCTTTCCGGTTTCAGGATTATGATGTTTTGGTTTTGATACAGAAACTGAGAAGCATATAGTCCCTACCAACTCCCGTGGCTGAACATGAAACTATAGTAGTATGAACAGCTCTAAGCTAACATCAAAACTCTCTAATCTCTATTGCCCCAACAGTTCAAAGCAAATTCTTGGTTTGTCATATTGTTTCAGCCTTAACATCGTGAACAAGCAATTAAGAATGCAAAGTTAATAATAACCAGAACTTCCAAGCATGATGGTTGAATTGGGATACAAATCATAAATTGGAAGGTCGATTTTTTGAATGGCAAATTGATATGGAATTGTCAATTGTAAGGTTCATGATCAATAATAAGCGTAATTTTATGAGCAATTTAACATAAAAGAAATCAATGCACACATAAATAGCTTTTTTAAGTTAAATAGGTGACAAAGAGACACATTACAAATAATTTATATTACAGATTCCAAAATAACATGATTAGAATCTAAATTTGAAAATAAATCTTGATTGTAATCAAATCTAAGATTTTATCCTTTTTTCTCTATATTTTGATTAAAAGATATTAGAAAGTTTTATATGAATAAAAGGATCCGAAGATAGCTTAAGGTCTGAAGTAAAAAATTAAAACTTGGTGAAGTTTGTCTTGGAGCTAAAACATAATTTTTCCTACTGTAAAAAAAAGAACTGTTGTTTAACTTCAGGGTTGTGGTGGGTCATCTCTCTTCTTGTACAATGAGATTTCCCCACTCCAGTGCCCATTTTTTTTATGATTCTGACTGCAAAAAACCATTGTTGCAGCCATGATAGCCAGGTGCAGTGCAATGGTCTTTCAAAAGCAAGGTATTGCAACATGATGCGGAAGAATCACACAATTTGCATGCAAGACACAATTTATGCAATTCATGTGCGATTAAAACACATATTTGATACAATGCAATTCATGCAATTCATGTGCGATTAAAACACATATTTGATACAACACAACCCACACCCACAAACTGTATTGCCAAATATTGTATCGCACTAATCATTTGATACCGATAATCATGCTACAAACATATTGCAGACTTTGGAAGAATCAAGATACCTGCACTGGGCTTCCAGCAATAAGCACAGCAACACCACCACCAATAACATGACCATCAGGACTAGAAAGTGAAACACTAATCCCACCAGTTCTATTAGAGGGTCCACCATCTTCAGCAACCAAGTAAGAACCAGACAAGCATAGTATTTGGAATCGTCCCTGTTAAATTTAGAAAATAGAATAAGTTAGCCAATACATCATAAGACGACCTTAGCCAATAAGCACTTTAAGCAGTACTAATTAGTGCTATAACCTCAAAAGTTACACTGGCATTGGTAGAAGCAGGCTGCCGTAGAGTGACTGAAGAAACTGTACCAGTGCCTGACAAAACGCAAAGAGCCCTTGGTCTCTGCTGAGATAATAACAATAACTTTGCCACAATGTCCTGCAACAATGAAAAGTGATTGTTCAGGAAACCTCTAAATTAATATGCATTGATAAAACACTTATTATTTGAAAAACAAATTAGATGTATTCAACAAGCATCTTTAAGCATCTTTAAGCATCTTTAAATAGAGAACAATCTGAACTGATTTATATTTCTCATGAAAAAACCAGTCACTGAAAACTCCCTCCATGTGTACATTCAATGATTTCCAACTATATAAACCATCCATTTGGATTGCATTTGCATGTCATGATGAGTAAATTAACATTATGAAAAAGAAGGCAGATTTATTTTCTCCCACTATAGTTTTAAATATATATGCTTTTTAGATTTGTGTGTGAATTGTGGACTATTGACCACAAGTCTTCAAGTCACATAAAGTAAATTTTCTACATTGAGCAAGTTTTTTTTCTATGCTGATAATTACAACAAAGATTTTATAGTCACAAGAAAATTTGCCTATAAGAGCAAGCATTTAAGACAAATCCATCCGCTCTATATAAGAGCAAGCATTTAAGACAAATCCATCCGCTCTAAGGCATAGAGTGCCCTTAACGACATTTTGCACATTCGAGATGCAAAAAGATAACAAAATAAATATGAATATCTGTATAGCTAATGAAAATACCTCCCCAACTCCAATAGTGACAACATGAGGTGAAAAGGCCAAGCCTGCTGAACTATTCATCCATTCACCTACAATACAATAAACAAAAGATGTTAAAAGTTCAGCCACTTTCAAGAAAATAAATAAATAACAAAATACAAAAATATAGCTTGTTACTACCATTAGTTACTACCAAAACTATAAAAAAAAGTTACATAATGAGAAGGGAAAAGTGTAAAACCTAGCATCTATTTTTTTTTATTTTAATTTATAATCCATAAATGTGACCTACTGCAGACAGTGACTACACATGCTAAACATCAGAGATCATGATGATGACAACATTAGGCAGTTGTATAAGTCTCCAGGAAATCCCTTCATCACAATTACATTTACTTCCAGAAATTTTGAATGAGGAAATTAAGAATAACAGTGATCATATCACAAGAAAAATAGAATGTCAGTAATCTGGCACGATACATTACAAAATAATATAAAAAAACTACGGAAAAAAAGAAACAGAAATTGCCAGAATAATGCATCTAGAAATAGAAAATAACACAAAAATAATCCATTTTAAGATACATTTCAGCAATACAAAAGCACAGCCATCATTTCTCGGATGATTTAATAAATAAAAATTTAACAGCATAAAACTAACCACAGCATTTATCAGAAATTTAAGGCATCTACTGCTGAACCAAAATCAGGGCACAAAGAGTCAAATACTGAACAGTAATTTTTCATTCAGGATACACTACATTACATGTGCATATAGAAATCATTAACCATATTGCAAATACTACAAACAAGAAATGAAGATCTTCACACAAACACACCTAATGCAGCTAGCTGTTGCTTCCTTCCAGATCCAGGTGGGCGCCCTCTTCCCTTTTTTTGAGAAAGGGTTATTGCACTTTCACCCTGAGTGGAGTTAGCGGGGGCAGACATTGGAGACAATCTCAGAGAAACTGTTCCATCAGGACCATATTTACGGGGTCTCCCTCTTTTCTTCTTCACCGGCTCACTTGAAGGTCCCCCAGCGCCAATGCCAATGCCAATGCCATGGTTAAAATTGGCACGAACCTGAGGAGGATCCACGGAAAATGTGGAGCTAGAGCCTACAGAACCACCCCCTTGACCCCTTGAATTCGACTCAGCTTGAATGCCAGTGTTTGACAAAGGTCTGAACCCAGGGGCTGCTTGGAACTCCCCTCCCCCACTGAGTGGTCCAGAACCAGACCCTCCAACCCCTCCTCTATGCATGTAATATGAAGCTGAGCCACCAGGAAATGCCATAATCTCTCTCCCATCCATGCATTTACTTGCTACCTATGAAACTACGCCAAAACTCTCCTGAACCTAACTTCTTATACTAACAAATAGGTGAAAATGCTAAAGTGAAAAAGACACAAAAAATGATGAAAAAATTGGATTTTAACCCCTGAAAGGATAAAATGATCTAAAACATAACAGTTCTATAGATACCGGTAACAGGCTCAAAGACTCGGCAAAGTGTGTGCTGGAACAAGGGTTATGTTTACTTATATGAATCTAAAACATCCCCTCTATAAAATAAACACGCCTACCCAGTAGAAAGGAACTCAAGACAGTATCACAACAGAAAATCCATGAGAAAGCACATAAGGAAATATTTGTTGTGTCTATAAAATAATGCAGGAAGACCAGAAGTTTGGATTCCAGACAGAAAACTCAGACTTTGCAAGCTGGCAGTTCTAGGACCTGTCTGCCTGAACTCACTAAGAAAAACAAAACCCCAGATTTGATATCTAGGGTTTTGACAGGAGAATGCAGGGGGAAAAGGGGGAAAAGGACAAAGGGGTGAGAGTAAGGGAGTTGAGAAGGGGAAAGATGAATAAAAATGTGAGCTTTTTGAGAGAAAGTGGGGTTAGTGAAGTGGAAGAGTGTGAGTGAAACAGATGGATGTAGAAAGGGGTAAAAAAAAAAGGGTTTGTCACTTAATTGTGTTGTGTTGTGAGCATGACGAAGAAGGGAGAAAGATTAAAAAAGGGGAAACATGACAACAAAAGAAGACTAACAGGGACGGCAGAAAATGTGGGCATTGGAGGGAAAGTGTGGCCTACCAAAGTACCAAAAACCTGATATTTCTCTGACTGCTATTGCTTCTTAGGGTACTCAGCCCTTGTTTTTTAGGGTACTCAGCCCTTGCTTCAGAGGAACGGAGCATAAAGACCTAAACTATATTTCTTAGTCACAAAATATGCATTATCCATATTCAAGTCTTTATGAGTAGGTTTCAGTTTGAAATTTAGTTTGTTAAGTATTAAAAACAATAACAAAACTATAATTGTATTATATATATAATACTGTTTTAATCGTATCATTGACGGAGTATTGATTAATAACTAACTTCTCTCAAAAAATATATATTCTAATTTAAGAACTTTATTATACATGATAAGTTTTATTTGACTTGAAATTATTATTATTATTTTTATAAATAATAATGTGATTTTATGTATAAAAAATATAAGTATATAAGTATAAAAATTACTATTTTTGCCATACATATAGTTTTACAACAATTGTATCAATTTGTTAGTATGGACCATGACATGAAAAATAGTGTCGATGGAATAAATAAATAAAAACGGATGACAATAATGGAAATGTTAGAGTATTAATTAAGAAAGAAATATAATTACTTTTAATATATTATTTCTTAATTAGAGATTTCTTTGTAGCTAAGACAATTAGCAACAACCATGAATTTCATAGAGGAAAATATAAAATTGCATTGAAGGATAGAAGAACATAAATTTCATAGAGTAAATTATAAAATTATTGCATTGAATGATAGAAGAAGAAAAATCAATACTCTAAAGATAAGATTGATAAGAAATTAAAGAGAGATAAAACTCCAATTAGATAAAATGAGTAAATTACTCGTCAATTATAGATTAGGTCAATTTATAATAGGTAAATGGAGTTAAATTTTACATTACAAAATCAATTTTATATGATTGATTATGCTTAAAACTTATTTTTTAATATGATATTGTATCGTTATAGTCAAATCAGATGTGTGTGAAAGTGACTTTAACTGATACATGATATCTCGACTCAAACGTAGACTTAGACAATTAGTTTTTAAAATTTCAGGAAGATACAACAAATTTAAAGATATATTAGTGGATAAAATATAGTTGCTTAATTATGCTATGTTAGTTCTTATTCTTTCAACATATTATTATACTTGAATAACTAACAAAAAAATATTAAAGATATATAAATTGATAATATTTTTTTACTCAATTATGTTATGATAGTTTTTATTATTTGCATATAAGTTCATAACTAACACAAGAATATTAAAGATATACTTGTTATTCAAATATGTTATAATATTATCTCGAGGATAAAAGATAAGTGGGAGGAAATTAGTAAAAAAAACTCTATAAAAAAATATACTCTAAAAAAAAAAGTAAGATAATTCATATTCTATCACTTTTATATTTTATGCTACATGAGGATCAAAGCATTATCTACTTAAATTGTCTCAATGATCACCTCCAACTTAAATAGTTAAAGGTTAATTTATATAACATGATGCTAACTAAATAAATACATAATATAAATTTTAAAACAATTCACAACTAAAATCTTAATATTTAATATTAAATTAAAAATTAATATATAAATTTGTATTAATAATATAAACTAATCATATAAAAAAATAGATTATAAAATAATATATAACTTAATAAATATAATAAATAATTATTTATTATCTCTAAAATTAATTTTATTCAATAATTTTTTTCTAATTAACTTTCAATAATTATTTTAATATATTTAAATCATCAAATACAACTATTATCTATCTAAAATGAATACAATCAATTCCAACTAATTTACTACTTCAAACTTCTACTGCTGTGCATTTTTGGTATATATTGTGATTTTTTAATATTATTGAGCATCATTTTACAACCTCAAACTTATATAATTTTTATAATAATTACATAAAAAAACATTTTTAATAGATATTTCTTTCATGTTTACTGTACATTCTTTCCATATTTACTAAATAGTATTTTACACATGTTTATAAGATTCACACACATGTAGCAAAAAAATCAATTTTTTATTATAACATTATTAATTTTGACTTTTGATTTAGGGTGAACAGAGTGTAATGGGGTTTCAGTTGTGAACGGTTTTTAAAAGGAAGCGATGTCGGTGGAAACGGCGTCGTGGAGGACCAACCCCTCATGCGGACAGCCATACCACTCCAATAGATAATAACATTTATATTATTTCCCCATATTTATATAAATCAAATTTAATTCTAATATACATCATTCAATTCTCTATTATTTATACTTCTGTATAAAATATATTTTTTTATATTAATATTTAATTTTATTATTATATTATGGATATTGTGTTATTTTTTTTTAAATATATTAAAACTGTCCAAAACAGTTTTGAATTTAGAGTAGTTTTTTTTAATTTAACTTTTTAAAATATATCTCAATTTTTTTAAAATTGTTAGTTTTTCAATTTGAATTTTATAATTTTATCTTATTTTATTACTGTTTTTCTCTCTGTCTTTCATTCTCACTTTATCTCTCTTTTTTCTCAAATCTTTTAAAATCCAATAATATGATTTGCATGCTCTCTCAATATCTCTCATATTTCACGTGTCTCCTGTATACAAATACACATAAATCTATATTTTATTTAAATAAATATAAAAATACATGTAATAATAATAAAAATAAATAAAAAAATGAAATTGAGAATTTGTTCACACTAGTATCAATAAAAAAAACTTGAAAGTTAATTAGTCATAAGTTAATTATTATTTTATTAGCCATGTTTCAAGGACCTTGTGAATTGTTAATTTAGGTTGAACAATTTGTTCCATTTATAGAATTTGAATTTGAAATTTATTTAAAAAAATCGAAATTACTATCACACAAATTAGTTATAGGTTATTATAGAACAGTCTAATTTATTTACAAATATTATTAGTATTTATTATGAAATTAATCAATTAGATTAGACGACAGCGTATCGGGGATTCTTATACCGTAGTACAAATGTACAGTGTGTTATCTTATTTCATGTTAAACAGTGCAAATAATTGATTTTTTTGGATTACGTATAAATAAAGAATATTTTTCACTGATAAAATACAAAATTTTAACAATATTAATTAAAACAGAAAAAGTTAATGATTAAACTCTTGTATTTTTTTAATAAATCTCTTAAAATAAGACGGGTTTTATTATGTAAATTTTAATTTATATTTAATGTAATTTAAAAAATTCAATCAAATATAATTTGTTTCATACTTTTTATGTGAATATATTTCAAATTTATCATTATAAAAAAATTATTTAATATAAATTAATTTTAAGACAACAAATAATTAATTATTATATTAATTAAATTATATATTATTTTATAGACTACAAATTATTAGTATCTAAAATATTTTTTATTATTAATAAAAATTATAAATTAATTTTATATTAGTATCTAATTAATAATTTTTTTTTCTAGTTTCTATTTAATAATCTTTCCGATATTTTTTAGTTTATATTAATTTACATAATTGTTAGACTTTTTCTGGGAAAGTATGTTTAAATATGTAAAGTTCATTTATCACACACTTATTTATATGGATATAGATAAATTAAGGTTGTGTGTGAACATCTTATCATTAAAAATACGAAAAAATAAATAAGGAAAGAGAGAAAAATCACCCATTATAATTTTCACATACTTCTTAGTATGCCAAATTTTGAATTGAAAGTAGGAGATTGTTCAGTCGAATAAAAAATATTTTTAATAGAAAATTCAAAATGGGTGATTGGTCAATTTCAATAGTTAATTTGTCAAAATGGAAATCTAAAGAGAGATAAGACTATTCATGTTAGTGAATTTTTTTAGAGTTTTCGTTTTTTTTTTCTTATTTGTGAATATTATTATTTGTTTTGTTTTGACTAATTACATATTTGTGAAAACTCAATTAATTATACACCTTAATAATGTTTTATTTTCATCATTATGCACCATAACCTTTTTTTTAAGTAATTGAATTCTAGTTACTCTATTCCAATTACACCACCGATCTCCATCATTGTTGTTTAACAATTGAATAAAAAACATTAGAGTTAAGTCAAGTAAGAGGAAAATCCATAAAAAAAATGTGCTTTTATAATTGAAAAATGTAATATTTGATAAGTGTTTGAGTTGCATGATTGTTAAGTAAATTTGAATATCTTTTAAGCAACCTTTCTCAAAAAAATGTGAGTTGCTGCTTGAATTAGTGAACTCAAACATGTGTGATTGAATTAGTGAACTCAAACATGTATGATCCATTGCATGTAAAATATATAAGAATTTACTTTATTTTGTTACTTTTGTTGATGATTGTTTTAAGAAGTTAGTTTCATACTTATTCGATTGAGAAACTAACATGCAAGAAACTAACACATTCATATTGACAATGATGTCAAGTATTGTGGACACTTTAATGTTTATTGCAAGAAGAAACATGGTAATAAAATTTGAAGACTTATCCTAAAGTTCCCAATTAAATGATTTAATAGAGAAGATAATAGTGCATTGATTGAGAGAGTGGGACATGTACTATAAAATTAAGTTGTCAAAGTAATCATTTAGTGAAACACTATTCATTACAATGCATGTTATTAATTTTCATATTGTTGCTCTTTTTAGATGATATGGAAAACCAAAGTTGGTATAAGTCAATAGACAAGACAAATAAACACTTTAATATATTGGAACACTCTAATGTTGACTAACTTTAGTCGACTGTAAAAAGTTTCACTAATCGATAAATAATTATAAATATTCTTATTGTCACTTGTGTCTTACATATTCAGTATACATTGTCATGGTTGTTTATCCCCTTTATCCTTCTCTCACGAGATAAATAACACACATTATTTTTCATATAGTCACTTTTGACTTTTTCAATTGTTCTATAATGATCACTTATGACTTGCAATAGAAGAATTATTATAAGATTTCAAGGATAACTTGATGAAAGACATATAATTTGTTGTATGATAAATTTAGTCAAAATTATAGTAAAATTTTACGCCTTTTTATAGTAAAATAACACTTAACTTATTATGATTCACAATACTATAAACATGTTTTCTTTATACTAACATCATTATTTTAAGTTGTGTCAAAACCTTTAAAACAAATACTCGTATCAATATTTCAATGATTATACAAAAGAGTTTATTAAGTTTAGATATTATTTTTGTCTTATTATAATTTTGTTTTATATCTTGCATATTCTTTTTCATGACCTTCCCAAGAACATCATCAACAACTTGTGAAAATAAGATAATCCAATAACATAATATGAATTTTTGAGAGAGACACTTTTGTAAATTTTCTTAATATTTGATATATGACATTTTCTTTAAAAAATAGAATTCAATTAAAAACATTAAAAATACAATCAAAATAAATCATCACAACAATATCGCAAAAACATTATTAAAAAATAATTAATATTTATCGTGTCCAAATATTCCCAATGTTTAAAATCTACATATTTTTTTATTTATTTAGTGTTATATTTATTTTGTTGACAGAATATGTAATAGTGATAAAAAAAATATACTTAATCCAATTTTTTTGTTAGGCATGAAAGCACTGAACGATGATGACTAAATGTATAAATAATTTAAGTTACCGATCGAAAGTTCATGACTTAGTCCATATTTCATGATTATATATTTTTTTAAAGGATCAAATTCATTAACCTCGATTTAAATGTATAAATTTTAGTACGTTTTAAAATATTTTGTTAACTTATTTAAAAACAATTATAAAACAAGTTTTGAGACGAAATGATACAAATTTAATCACTTATTTCATCTCATATTTGTCGTTTTAGTTTTTACGTCCACAAGTACAAATTATCTGTTTTGGTTTATATTTTTTAATTTATTATAATTCTTGCCTATGTTTTTATTTTTTAATTTGAAAAATTTAAATAACATAAATTATGAAGAATTAAAGCAGATACGTAAAGCCTAAAAACACAGATAATTTTGAAGTTAAAAAAACTAATGAAACCCATTTGCATCAGAATCTGTGGGTGAAGTTAGATTAATGACAAAAAAGTAGTAATTGATTAACGTAGTTGGTGATTCTTAAGTTTGATTAATGAGGTTTTGACTTAACCTATTTAATTGTTTTATTAACGAGGGTATTTATTATAGAGAATACAAATAATATTAAGACAGAGTATATACATACATATATAAGGTGTGAAAGATGAGAAGTAGCAACCGAAGTCCTTTCACTTTCCCTGTCTTTCATAGTTTTGACTGTTTGGAATCCCTGCGCTTGCTGAGGTGCTTCGTCAATGCTTCTTATCGCTTTTTCTTCTTCCATTCCTCTTCATGCTTCTTTCTGATCTCTGATTTTGCAAAAAAAATATTCTTTGCTCCATTGCTTCGTGCCTTAATTTCATGTTCTTCTAATGCATTTTTAGTTTTTCTACGAAAATAAATGTCTTGGAGCTCATCTTTTGGCTGATTTGGTTGCTTTCCGTTAGAAATTCAGGGAGGCACCATTAAAGTGGATTGACCCAGCACTGCTCTGATTTGCTGCTGACAGAAAGGTTTGGTTTTTTATTCGTATATGCGTTTTTGTTATGCTTGTTTTTTGGTAATTTCCTTATTGGGTAGTTTCTGTCCTTTTTTATTTGTTAACTCTTATTGGGTTCTCCCAACCGAGCTCAGCATGGTCCCCAGGTGACATTCAATTGTGAATTTGTGATGAGCTCTGTACAGAAACTGCTTGTTGTGGTGGGTTTTGTTTTCTTAATTTAAAAGGGGTTTCGAGTGTTGATTTTTTTTTTCCAATTTTGGGTGAAGGCCGACCAAACTTCTTATAACGTAGTTTTGTGAATGATATGGTATGTAGTTGAAGATGGTGTTTGGTTCAGAGGTTATTACGATTTTAAGCTAAAAGGGGCTTTTGGTTAAATTGGAAAGTGTCTTGACTAACTGGAATTTTCCATTGAGTTACAGGGATGGGTTGTGAATTTTCTAAGTACACAACATGCTGCATGGGTACAGAGGAGGATGGCCATCCGGTTCCTGAGGACCAGGTTGAGGGTGGTAAGTGTTTCAATGTGCCTAGCTCCTGTTCTTAATGCTCTGAGAGTAATTGCTGTTTCTGTGTTTATATTTCTTGTTCAGAAAACGAAGACAATATTGTTGAGAGCATTGACTTGCCACGGTTTCATGAATTCACCATTGATCAGCTTAGGAGGGCTACATCCGGATTTGCTGTTGAAAATATAGTTTCTGAGCATGGAGAAAAAGCTCCAAATGTGGTCTATAAAGGGAAACTTGATAATCAGATGCGAATTGCCGTTAAACGGTTCAACAGAAATGCCTGGCCTGATGCGCAGCCATTTTTGGTAAGTACGCATCAATTTACATGTTACTTTAAATGTTTATTATAAGTACCAACTTTCTTGTATGTTTATTCCTTTTTCAGTGATGCAATTCTCTGGTTGGTTTAACCAAACTTTTGTCATTTTTAACAACTGTGTCTGTTAATTTCTCTTTGTCTGTTTTGTCTCACTCGTTTCATCCTGCAAACAGAGTTCCTATGTGCTATGGGGATTGGGGGGATGACTGATTCATATTTTAGTTTGCCTTATGAAAGTGAACTCAAGTCTAACTCAACTTCACAAATGAGTTTGGTAAGGTGAAGTTTGTACCCACTAGTCAATGTGGGATCTCAAACACCCCCCTCACGTTAAGGACATCAAGCATGGGAATAGAAGGGACCCCGATAGCGGGTGACACGATAAATTCAATAAACTTGATTATGAGAGACTCTAAATGACTTTTATACGATTTAAAAAAAGTAAAATTTAAGTCTAACTTAACCTCAAAAAATTGACTTAGTAAGGTGAGGTTTGCTGTATATATTATAATTTGGCCATATCAGTCGATGTGAGATCTAGGGATATGGTCAAATTATAGTATATAAGTGCGTTCAAACCTCACATTATTAAGTTGGTTTTATGAGGTTGAGTTAGACTTAAAATTCATTTTCATAATATGATATCAGAGCTAATGAAAGATTATCATATCAATTTTTTTTCAGCATATTTTATCACGCGCTATGTTGCTCTCCTCTATTCCCATGCTTGATGTCTTCGGCATGAGGGAGAGTGTTGAAAATTCCACATTATAACTAGAAATATAACCTAATTATAATATATAAGTGGATACAAACCTCATCTTACTAAGTCAGTTTTGTGAGGTTTAGTTAGACCGAGATTCCACTTTCTTAAGAGTTTGTTTTGTGCACATGTGTGTGTTATTTTCGTGCATTAGCTTCAGTTTTTGTGGTTCTAACATTGTGTAGATGTTTAGCTTTACATGGTCATTATAAACACCAACTTTCTTGTATGTTTTTGTTTTTTAGAGTTCTGATTCTCCAGTTGGTTTTACAGAACTTCAGTCATTTCTAATTGCTGAATCCATTATTATGTTGCTTCATGCATGTGTCTTTTAATTTCTTTTTGTCAGTTTTTACCTCCCTTTTTTCCTACTGCAGACAGAGATTCTATGGGCTATGGGGGTTGGGGGAATGGCTGATTCATGAAAAAGTTTGTTTTATACACGTGTCTCTTGTTTTTGTGCATTAGCATTTCGTTACCTAGGATGAATAAATATAATACAGTCCAATTTAAGTGTGTTTTTAAGTTGTTTAATTGATGTACTGTCAAATAGTTTCAATTGGTCAACCTGGTCAGCTGTCGATCAATCTTTGTTGAACATGCATGTGCCAATTCCTTCTAGATTTGTTATTTTAAATATTCGTTTTAAAAGTATAAGTTAAAGGTTTTTTTTTTGTGCTTTTACATTTATTAATGCTGCAATCTGGTTGGTTTATCCTTCTTTCTTTTTTCCACTTTTAACTGCTGAATTAATTATTACTCTGGCTGGTGCACATTTTTCTTTTATTTATTTATGTTGGTTTTACCTCGTTCTTGTCCCATTGAGGACACAGAGGTCCTATTGTGGTTAGGGGTTCAGTGGAATCACATCTTGAATTAGTTTGTGTTATAGATGCTACTGTTTTTCTACCCTCAACTGCATTTCTTTGCCTAGGATAAATATATGTAAGATAGTCCATCTTAAAGGGATTACCTCATCTTAGTGTGCTTTACTGGTTTAATTGCTGTGAAATGGTTCAACAGATCAGCCTGGCCAGATGTCCCGCAGTTTGTGGCGAGCTTGCATCTGCCAATGCCGTAGATTTTTAATTTTAATATTCTACATTTCAATTATGTCCATCTGAGGGCACACAGAAATCTTAAGGGGATTGTTGAAACAACTTGATCAATTATTAGTATCGTTTTTTTTCAGACATGTGTGTTCCTTTATCTAAGATGGTCCAACATAAGCCTGTTATGCATGGCCTAGTGACATCTGATTCTTGTTTCTATTGAATATTTTCTCTTGCTGTGCAACATTTTCATATTTCATCCTTTTTACATGTAATGCCAGTTAAAAGTTATCCACTGTTTTCACAAATTCTTTTGCATGTGATTAGTGATGTGGTTTTCTTTGTTCACTTAAGCATGCTATTCAACATTCATTATTAGCTCATTAAAGAACCTTCGTTTCCCACTTCAGGAGGAGGCCAGGGCTGTTGGTCAACTGAGGAGCCAGCGATTGATAAATCTGCTAGGATGTTGTTGTGAAGGTGACGAGAGGTTACTTGTTGCAGAATATATGCCCAATGATACGTTGGCAAAACATTTATTCCATTGTAAGTGCATAATTGACAACTAATTCAATTTCCTGCATTTGCTTTTGGCATTTACTTGTTTGTGTTCTAAATAAAACTCTTATCAAGCCATTGACTGAAAGCATCCTCGAGTTATTAGGAATGTCCCCTTGTCACGTGATTCTTTAAAATCTGTTTTCCAGGAAGGCAATTCATTGTCATCACTCTTTTATTTGTTCAATTCTTCTTGGTGAACTGTAGCTGTGACTTTTTGTGGCCACTATTTCTTGCTCTTTTCTCTATATGGTTTGGTGATACTTTCTTAGCAAGTTTTTACACAATTTTTTAGGGGAAAATCAGCCCATGAGATGGGCAATGCGAATGAGAGTTGCATTATGCCTTGCCCAAGCTCTAGAGTACTGTACCAGCAATGGACGTGCACTATATCATGATCTAAATGCCTACAGAGTTCTTTATGATGACGTAAGTTTATTTCCTTCATCTGTACATGACCTTATTACCCAAGTTTAAGGTATTGTTAGATGGTGCTCACAGCACGCTGTATGTTAATTGTCTTCATCCTCAGGAAGTGCTGTCCAGCACACAATCTGCATAGTGTAATCCTGGAAAGCTTAATTACAGTTGAGAAAATGATATTCTATACACTTGCTTAAAAATTAATCAATATCATTTAATACTGACAACATTCCCCTTATCAAGTTACAAAGTTAATACTTATTTTGTTCTGGTCTTCAAATTTCATATTTCATACTCCGAATTAAGTTAAAATATTATTTCACAATAATTGGAAAAAGAAACATTGAACATGGTAAATTATATAACTATACAGTTTTTGTAGAATTTGATATTATATCATAAGTTTATTAGAACCAAGATATATAGTTGATCATTGTTCAATACTTCATTGTCTTAGAGTGGGTGGATAGTAAGTAGCTATTTACTGGATTAAAGGGGCAATGGTAGTGGGTCGAACAGTGGAAGCTACCCTATAAATTTGTGTTCTTAGCCTGAATAGTAAATGTTGACTATCTTTTTCTTTCCTCCACTTGTTATTCAGGACTACAATCCTAGACTTTCATGCTTCGGTTTGATGAAAAATAGCAGAGATGGAAAAAGTTATAGTACGAATTTGGCGTTTACTCCACCTGAATATCTAAGGACAGGTACCCCATTAAACAAGATAATATTTTTCATCACAAAATGATTGTTACTTGATCTTCTCTGTCTGTGATTGGAGATAAAACTTTAGTACCATGCTTATTAAGACTTTTTAGTTATGATAATTGACATTTTTTCTTTCATAACAGCTCATTCAGATATGATAATTCAGTTTAGGTCATCATTGCTTTCACCTTTATTTGGCTGTTACTTGTCTGTTCAATTTTTGTACGAAGCATTCATATGGCGTGTAAAAGTAGTTTCTCTCAATGAGCTCAAGTAATTAGTACCAATTGTGATAATATGATGATACCTCTACCAATTTTACTCCTGGACCTGAACTACTGTCTTTTTTTTATAAAAAGCTTTCATGTTAGGCAACCTCATATTTGTGTATGCATGATTCTGAACTACTGTCTTTATCATTAATGTTTTCTTATTCTCTGTCAAGAAGAATTCACAGGTTAAGAATATGTGAAACTTAGTCATATCAGGTCTTCTTCAAATTTTGTTTTTAGATCAATTTAATGCTTTCATGCCTCCCTTTATAAACTTTTAATTCAATTGCTGACTTATTTCTGTGGACATTCATCTTCACATTGTCGTCCTTGATATTTGAGCAAGTTTGGGGGAATTATTAGTGTCATGGCTAATTAACATGTTGATATATATTTTTTATTCTGTGATATATTTCAAACTGAATGTGCCTTGAGTGGATTATATAATTCTCATCTCCTGCAAATATAAAATCAAAATCAGTTTATACGATGTGATGGTTTAATTATTATACTCATTTTATATCATACTCAAGTAATAAATACAAGTATTTGATGGCATTGTGTTTGCCCTCCTATTCCCTGGTCATGCAGGCAGAGTTACTCCAGAGAGTGTAACTTACAGCTTTGGCACACTTTTGCTTGACCTTCTCAGTGGAAAGCATATTCCTCCAAGCCATGTAAGTTCTTCACTTGATAAAAAGTTATGCAAACCATACGTACTGTGGCCTGTGCTATAGTGTTGTCTATCTTAGTTGAGCTTTCTTTTGATCAATTTCTTCTTCCGCTTGTCCTAGCTAAAATTAAGGACCCCGTTGAGAATTTTAAATTGCACAATTTTTTGACTAACTTGAATATGGTGGTTTTTCTTTGAACAAGGACTAATGGTTTTGTATTGATCTAGATTTAGATTTTGTTGTGCATCTAACATTTAAAGTGTTTAATTACCAATTATTGTAAACTTTTTGAGAATTTGTGAAACAAAATCTCAAAATATTCACACTTCCTTTCATAATTTTTGCCGCTCATTGACCTGATTAGATTCAGGAACCCTGAGATGCTATCTGACTCTTGTTTATAAGGACAATTTTCAAATGATCTGGGGACTATAGAATTTTTCAATGACCAGGGGACCAATCAGTTTTCAAATGACCAGGGGACAAAACATTTTTCAAATGTAGGGGACTATACAATTTTCAAATGATCACGAAACTGAATTTGTGCTTCCAAGTATGCCCTGTTGCTTAATGTTGTCTATCTTCTTTCTCTTCTTGAGCCTTTTCATTTAATTGATTTATTCTATCCTAGCTAAAATAAAGTAAGTAGTGCCCTGTTTGAGAATTTTAAATTATCTATTTGTTAAGACCAACATAAGGTTGTTTTGACTGTGAATGGTGGTTTTTATTGTCTTAAGTACTAAGTGTTCTATGTTGATTTTGATTTAATTTTTGTTGTGCATCTGAGATTTATTGTGTTTTTAGTTTGATTTACTTTAAAGAAAAAATCACTAATTTTTGTCAACTATTTTGGAAAAAAAAAAAAAATCCCCAAAAACTCACCTTCAAAACATACACACACTTAAGTTCATAATTTTTGCAGGCCCTTGACTTAATTAGAGACAAGAACCTTCAGATGCTATCAGACTCTTGCTTAGAAGGGGAGCTTACAAATGATGATGGGACTGAATTAGTGCGTCTAGCCTCACTATGTTTGCAATCTGAACCACGAGAGCGTCCTAGTCCAAAGTCACTGGTTGCTGCTCTAATACCTCTACAGAAGGATTCTGAGGTTAGCTGGTTTGAAAGTGGTTTAGAATAATTTACTGTCTGAGCACAAGGATAGCTGGACTTAATTTTAGATGAAGATAAACTATAGCAGAATGCTTGAAGACTGTTTTTCTAGGATTTTAATTTAGCTTTCACTGATGTTTCTTACTTTCTCTGCTAAATGTTATTATATAAAAGTTTATATATAAGGGTAACACGTGGTTTATATGTAACAGATAGCATAAACTTTGAGACTGATTTATATTTGCAAGGCATATCTGTCTTAGTAATAATATCCCGGTTCAAGTTCTGGATACAAACCTAATTGTTGACCCATGAACTGTAAATCTTACTGAATATTCAGTAATTCAATGAAAAATAGCTTGAAAAATTTGTTATAAAAGATGTATAGGGGTCAATATAGTAATTTTATATGAGAAAATGAAAAACGTCTTAACTATAAATCTCACAAAAAAAGATAAATTCTTAGTCCTTAATTTAGAAGTATAAAAAACGATGAAACAATGTGAAAAACCCAGAATATAAAATAGATAAAGAAAAAAAGTTTATTTTATTTCTTGATTGGAAATAACAGAACAGCGACTGAGGTTTCTTTTCCAAGAATCTCCCTTTCACAAAGAGTTTCCCCTTTCTATAATGGAGGTAAAGCCTGAATCTGAATTGATACAATTCAAATGTCCCTCCATCCTTATTCTCTCCTACTTATGTAGTTAATCCCCTGTATCTAACTAATACCACATGGCTAACTGTCCCTAATTTATTTTCCCTTCTTAACTAACAGTACAACCCACCCTAAAATTCAAGCTTGTCCTACAGGTTTAAATCTGAAAACTGGAAAATATATGAAGTGCTCTATAAGCAAAATATTGATAGCAATTGAGTAATCATTTGTTATTCTGTGACCATTTAGACCTATGCTTCTGTACGAACCATATGAGAGAGAATGACTATGATTCCTCTTTGTATGCCCTAGGTGGAATGACCTATAACTTCCAGGTCATCCTGGACGCGATACTGTATAAAATGAGTGTCGGTGTAAAACTCCAGTTCAGAAACATGAAAATGTGGTAGTGGAATAACCAAATTGTATGCAATTAATAGTACTCGTTTAATCCCTTTTTATTTTACAGCTAGGTTTAAAAGATGCATGTTGTATTGCTGCTTTGAGCTTCTAAATCTAATTGTTACCCTAAAAAAAGAGCAGTTTGAAATACCTTAGAATGTGAAAATATGAGTTTTTCAACTTATAGTAACCGTATTTTGGAAGATGGATGCGGAACTTGAAAGGACAATCAGAGATTTGTATTGGTGATACAAAATTGTACCATCCATCCATTTATTGTGATTCATCCTGTCATATTGATCGCTTGTTGAAATGTATCAAATTGTGAGATTTGAATAGAATCATTAGACACTTGGACCATATTTTTTATTGTTGGAATTGATAATTGATGTTTTTTCTTTTGTAGGTTCCTTCTCGCGTACTGATGGGTATACCAGATGGTACATCTACTTTCCCCCTTACACCTCTAGGAGAAGCTTGTCTACGAATGGATCTGACTGCTCTGCATGAGGTGATGGAGAAAATGGGGTATAAAGACGATGAGGGCGCAGCAACTGAGGTTTGTTTGATATCCAAATTGTAGAACCTGTTATAAATCATTTAAAGCCATTGGTTTTTCATTTTCATTCGCCTGTGTTTTGATTATGGAATATCAAGGATTAGTCGTGATCACAGTAACTGCCAGGCTCAAAAGAAAGTTATATGAACTTGCCATATATCCAGTTCTGCTTAATGGTGCTGAATGTTTGGTTTGAAAGAAACGAGAAAAATGTGAATGTAGCAAAAGTGAGAAGGTTAAAATGAATGTGTGGCTACACAAGAAGGATAGGATACCAGATATTAATGTGACAGATTGGAAAAAATATAACAAACTTGGTTAAGATGGTTGTGCAAAGAAGAGTACTAGAAGAAGCTAAATGGAAAATATAATGCATGGTTTTTATCGGTGTAAAAAGGGTAAGGAGCCTAAGAAGGACATTAGCAGAAATTGTTATGGTGAATAATGGGTTAGTTTGTTTAAATTTAAATTAAGTGTTTTTTAAATAATTCTTTCTTTTTAAATCACTTCTTTAGGAAACAGATAAGATTTGCTTATTAAATTAGCTAAAAACTGCTTATTTTTAAACTAAACATGTTAGACAAAACATGAAAAGAAACATAAATCTGCTTGTTTGATTAAAAAACCATTTTTTTAAACAAACAAATCAACCCAATCTCTTTGAGAATTTGTTCTTTAATTGATACCGATGGTTTCTTGCAATCCATGTAGCCAACCAACCTCAAAGTGACACAAGGCTTTTGTTGTTGTTTGTTTTGATAGTGGTGTAAGTAACATTTGTCTTAGGAATTTGTTAGATCCTTTATTTGACATTTTAGTAGTTTAATCTTTAGTGGGAAAGGAAAGGGAATATTGTATGCTATAGTTGGTCTATCATATAAGACAACACAAGAAGAGTTAGTGCTTCAATATTTTGTTTGCACACCTAGTTAAATCATGTTGGTCTAATCTTGAATCTTTGACGTCTTTTCTTTTCACATTTCCATTGTATTGACTTGTTTTTCCATGTTGCTTGGCTGATTTTGTTGTCCACTGATTTTCTTTATGATATTTTCTTATCAAGCAGCTTTCGTTCCAAATGTGGACGAACCAGATGCAGGACACGTTGAACTCAAAGAAGAAAGGGGATGCTGCTTTTCGGCTTAAGGATTCTAAAACGGCAATTGATAGCTATACGCTGGTTAGTTTCACTTTTGGTCCTCCTGCTTTCTCAATTTCATGAATTTTCCTCTATATTTTTGTGAATTTGATCTCTCCTATTTTAATTGTGTTATTTTTAGGGATGTATAAGTTAGGTCAAAACAAATGTTTTTTTAGATTTAGTTTAGTCCGTAAAAGCTTGCGGACAAAGAGATCAGTCTTGGGTTGAAATAATTATCCAAAAAAAAAGAAAAATCTATTATTTTTCCTTTATTTCGTTAAGATAAAATATATACAAATAAAATTAACCAAATTAAAATTTATAAAATAAAATCTATCAAGTGAAATGAAATTCCTTTTTTCAATTGTTGGTTTACTTCTTTAACTTTTCTATTTAAAATGTTGCAGTTTCAAGTCCGACGGGAATCTGTGAGTTTAACGGATCATATCAATAAATTGACTGTAATTATGAGGTTTTAATAAAAGGTCCATTATCAGTGAGGTCCTAGTTATTTTGGTTTATCCAACTTAACACCCAATATCTAACAAAAATAATAATTTAGCAGTATAGTACAGAGTCACATCAAGATTATTGTGGTAATGTGTCATGGCATTAGAGTGTCACATCATCATTTTTGTTAAATGTTGAGTGTTAAGCTAACATATGAACCAAAATTGTATAATAGATAGTGGAGGGATAGATTAAGACAAAAGAATGGGTGTTGAACTTTGCAAGTTTGAGAGAGTAGAGGAATCAAAAGAGAAATTAAGCTTTGTATTAAATCACTTGGTGTCCCTTCCTGATAACAGGTCGGAATCAGTTTGAGATGTTAAATTCATTATATAAAACAATAATTTTCCTTTCTGAACCAGGAAAAAAGTGATACAATTCCAATATCAGAATGTTAAAAAGTATATTTTACAATGTTGCAATATTTGATGGATACACAAAATAAAGACACGATGTGAATGATTTTGAAATATATTTTCATTATATGATTAGTTCTGTTCATTAATAGCTATATTCATAATATATATTGGACCAGTTATGGTGTGGCACTGATAGTTTTGTTTTGTAACACAGTTCATTGATGTTGGAACCATGGTTTCTCCAACGGTTTATGCACGTCGTAGTTTATGTTATCTTATGAGCAACATGGCTGATGAAGCACTTAATGATGCAATGCAAGCCCAAGTAATATCCCCCATTTGGTACATTGCGTTTTATTTACAAGCAGTTGCACTTTTAGCAATGGGCAAGGAGAATGATGCCCAAATGGCACTTAAAGAGGGTTCCTCGCTTGAAATTAAAAAGAGCACAAATTAGTTGAGTTCTTTGGCCAAACCTTGGTTTGTTGCTGGTGAAGATAACTTACATAGAACAAGTGCTGGTTTCTCAATGTTACAGGGGGCCCCAGTTCCTTATCGGACAAATTGTATTGCATGGAATAGAGTGGTTTATTATACTTGTGCATGACTGGTTCATTGGTTGCCTAGAAGCATTCTTTTGCACAGACTACCAAAGATATTCTCTTTTTGTTGTTTAGTCAGCTATGTTAGTATAAAGATGATGGGAAGGAGAGTTGTGTTTGTAAAGGTAAGGATCACCTGTGAGTGTATGTGAGCATTTGTTGAGCAAACAGCAGATGCTGTTCTTGTGCTTGTAATTTAATGTACAGAACAATTGGTTATGGCTACCGTGTCAACATCAAATATGTTGTTTTTGTATGTTATGTTCATATTCATTTTGCATCTAATAAATTCTTTTAATGTTTTATTTTCTATAAATATGTTTCACAACCAATATTAGTACTTTTTCCAGAAGGGTTTGGATATTAACAAAGGGATGAAAATGATATCAGATTTAAAGAAGTTGGAAATGTTGAGCCATGCAGAAGCAACTATTTTTGTTGAGCAACATTAACTGTTATGGAATCAGCAGCACTTGCTATGATTTAAAAAGCAAGGCAAAAATCAAATTTAAAAAGGGCCCAACCGGGTTCGAACCGGTGACCTCTTGATCTGCAGTCAAATGCTCTACCACTGAGCTATGGACCCAATTCGATATTCAAAGTCACATTTTTAGAATATTAAATGTAAATTTGTATAATTTATTACCTATATCGACAACTCCTGTTCCAATTCATACGAAATTCCCTTTAAATAATAATTAATTTGGGGGTGTTAAATAATTTAGCGTGAATTTGAAAAAACTTAAGGAGTGATCCACTTTAAAGATTTTTCCCACCAATAATACAAGTGGTGACATGAATTATTGGCATGGAGAAAGTGATAAGGAGATGATAAAAGAGGTGAGTTGGAGAATAAAATAGAAAACAAAAACTATGAGACAGCATTAACATTGAGAATTAACAACAAAAAACAAAAGCGACAACAATTAAAGGCATTGTGAAAAAAAAAAAAAAACAGCAAAGCAAAATCCTTAAAATTGCAGATAATGAACCCATAACTATACACATATGTAACACACCCTTTTGCATTTCATTACATGAATAAGGAGAAATTATTAGATAGTTGGAATCATATGTTTTCGACTAGTCCGATGTGGAACACTGTTACATGTGATTCTCATGCAACCAGGTCATCCTCTTCATCCTCATCAATCTCTCCCTCTTCCATGGCGGCGGCATCTTGATACTGCTGGTACTCAGCCACCAAGTCGTTCATGTTGCTCTCAGCCTCAGTGAACTCCATCTCATCCATGCCCTCCGCGGTGTACCAATGCAAGAAAGCCTTTTTCTTGAACATGACGGTGAACTGATCGGAGACGCGCCGGAACATCTCCTGGATGGAGGTGGAGTTGCCCATGAAGGTGGAGGACATGGAGAGGCCGGTGGGGGGAATGTCGCAGACGCTGGACTTCACGTTGTTGGGAATCCACTCAACGAAGTACGACGAGTTCTTGTTCTGCACGTTTATCATCTGCTGGTCCACCTCCTTCGTGCTCATCTTCCCGCGGAACATCGCCGACGCCGTCAGGTACCGCCCGTGCCGGGGGTCGGCGGCGCACATCATGTTGCGCGCGTCCCACATCTGCTGGGTCAGCTCCGGGATCGTCAGGGAGCGGTACTGCTGCGAGCCGCGTGAGGTTAGCGGCGCGAAACCCACCATGAAGAAGTGCAGCCGCGGGAAGGGGATGAGGTTCACGGCCAGCTTCCGGAGGTCGGAGTTCAGTTGGCCGGGGAAGCGGAGGCAGCACGTTACTCCGCTCATTGTTGTTGAGATCAAATGGTTCAGATCACCAACTGCATTCATTCATTCATGTCACCTCACCAACATAAACATAAACATCTCACTTACATTACTCATTGCTTATTCGTGTATTTTGAACTGTTGAAGAGAAGCTTCCATCAGTATACTATTACACTCCCATATGACTGATAATGAAAATGGTTTTTTTAAGCTAATCCAAATCAATCTCATGATGAGATTGCTAATTTTGAAGTTCTCTGCTCCAACATAACACATGCTCTGGCGTTTTCATTGGCTATTGTTCATTAAGGTGAATTTTCATGAGAATTTTACTTTATTGGAGATAACAAATGATGAGTGAAGAAGGTGTTAAAAGAGTGGGGTTGGAGTGACAACACTTACAACTTGGATTTGTGAGCTTGAGTGTTCGGAAACAGATATCATAGAGTGCCTCATTGTCAAGGACCATGCATTCATCTGCATTCTCCACCAGTTGGTGAACAGAGAGAGTGGCATTGTAGGGTTCAACTACTGTGTCAGATACCTTAGGAGATGGGAACACTGAGAATGTCAACATCATCCTATCAGGATACTCTTCTCTGATCTTTGAGATAAGCAAGGTACCCATTCCAGACCCAGTTCCACCTCCCAGTGAGTGACAAATTTGAAACCCTGCCATCATCATCATCAAACAAACACTTTTCATATGCATAAAACCATAAACAAATCCACAGCTTCAAAGCTACAAAACTTATGTGAAATTCTCTCTTACTTTTTTATTCTGTCAGAATCAGAGTTTCATAAATGTGAATGTTACATTTAAGAGTACCTTGTCAACCAACCAAAAGTCTAATTTTGATTGAGGATCAGATCCAAACATACTTAGAAAATTAAAGTACACAATTTGCATATAGCTTTTAAGAGATTTTAGTGCCATCCTTATATCAGAATTAAAGACTTACTTCTGTGATCCCCGTAGTAAAACATTTTACTAAGGTGAAACTATTATTCTAATATGATAAACATGAAAATTGTGTAAGGATCGGAATCTAGAGTTTGTCAGTGATAAAGGGCATGCCTGAATTAATGAACATATAACTTATCAATTTACTAAGAACTTGAATTAACTAAGGAAGAAGTAGTACCCTGCAAGCAGTCACAGTTCTCAGCTTCTTTACGAACAACATCAAGAACAGAATCAATAAGCTCTGCTCCCTCGGTGTAATGCCCCTTGGCCCAGTTGTTTCCAGCTCCATTTTGACCAAACACAAAGTTATCAGGCCTGAAAATTTTCCCATAAGGACCAGATCGCAAGCTGTCCATGGTCCCCGGTTCAAGGTCCATAAGCACAGCTCGAGGAACATAGCGTCCTCCACTTGCTTCATTGTAGTAGACGTTAACCCTCTCAAGTTGAAGATGAGAGTCCCCTACGTAATTCCCAGAGGCATCTATCCCATGCTCATCACACATCACCTCCCAAAACTTGCCTCCAATTTGGTTGCCACATTGACCTGCTTGAACATGGAGGATTTCTCTCATATTGAAGAGGGTTGTTGAAACGGTAGTGGTGAACTGTTATTGATGTAGTAGAAGTTGAGAGGGGAAGAGGAAGGGTTGGTGGTTTTGTAGGGGCAAGGCAAAAGGGGTGATAAGATTTATAAAAAAATGGTACTTGCTTTTCTTAGTGTCAACATGAAGATAAAAATGAATGGAAGTTGAATTAATAGGTTCATGTGGGTTTGTTGGGAAGGGGCTGTGTCTTACTCCAAGTAGTGTAATGAGCTGGACGTGGAAAGGGACAAGAAGTTGCATTGCATGATTGTTGTTGTGTTATGGCCTTATGCTAGCTAAGCAAAATATCTGAATTATCACTTCTTCCTACCACTTCATATCCCATCTGTCAATTACTATTTCCAATAATTCTCCATTCCTGGTTTTCTCACCATCCTTTTCCTCTCTCATTTCACAACTAATTTTCACCTCCTTTGCTACATAAACATTCGAGTATGATATGCTGAAAACTCTGGACCAAACTGAAATGGATCAATTTTAGAATTACATTTCTAAACCAGTATTTTTCACTTTTAAATTGGTATCTTTCACTATGAAATTTTCAAAGTAACATCTTCTGAACTTTAACCTGTAGCTTTGTTGTAGTCTTATCACAGAGTACAGAGGAGATACACCAGACATGGTTAAGTTAAACTAAGTTTAATGGTCTCTCCATCATGAAATATGATCAAGTATATTGTAGTCTCCATTATTTTTATTCTTATGTAACATGTAATTGATTTTTAATTTATGATAATATGTAATATTCAATCACATGTCATGCAGAGACTTCTAGACGTGTTTTTGTAGTTGCAGGTGGCCCTTAACATTTTATTAGCTTTAAATGTTTTAGTATACATAAATTAGTACTTACTTTTTTTTTGCAAGATTTAGTTTTATAAGAAAATTCCAAGTGTTATTTATCTTTAGTTTTGATTAAAATATTTTATATCTATTTTATAATCTTTGTTGTGAAGATAGATATCAACTTTTTAAAAGACAAATGCTCTGTATTCTTTTTATAATGTTTAATTGTGACAAAATTATACTTTCCTATTTTTAGAAGAAAAAAAAACTAGTTAAGTACCATTTATTTCTTTTTTTAATATTATTTTTAGACATGCTAATAAATGTTATTGGAGAAATGTTAAGAAATGCCATCTCTTTCTATCATTATTCTCCCCCATATTGTTAGAACATAATTAAGAGATTTTTTTTAGTGAAATTTTGTTGAAATCATGATTTCATATCATGCAATAATTTGGGAGTTTCACTTCTTGTTTACAAGCTTTTTTTTATTAGGGTTTAAGTTCTCTTGTCGGTTATCCACTAAAAAATTAAAATGTGTATGTCATATAAATGCCTAAGCATCTTGACAGAGAATAGTTAGGTATTGGTGTGGGAATCCCTCAAAAATAATAATTAAAAACAGCAAATATTTTCCATTCACTGTCATTCATTCATGGAATATCACCAGCTGTTGGAGAGATTGTTTACCCTTCTTTTTCGAATGAGAAACTGTAAATGAGAATCGTTAACGATTACATTAATTTGAACACTTAAGATTTTACTATAGTGTCTTAATGCGCAAGGTCAATAATAAAAATGATAATTTTATATATTAAAAATCTATGTCTTCATACGAGTTTATATTAAACATACTAAGTGGAGAAAATTTTGATTCGTAATTTAATGAAATAAGAGAGAAGGAAATGTGAAAGGAAAAGTTCTGAATGTATCATATCATCTCATACAGCTACCATACACAAAAGATTTAAGGTGGTTGCAAATTCAGCCAATTGCAACATATACTGTGAGTTTGTAGACTGAATTATCTCTGAAGAATATTTTAATAATAATTGTAGACTTAATCAATTTCTGTTATAATCAAATAGGTAAAACAATCTCTTTGTAATCATTGTTTTCGTATTTAAATTGATGATAAATAAAAAGCTAAGATAAAAAAAAGTCTTGCTTTAAAAAAAACTTTAATATAGAAATAATCTATTTTTCATTGACATTACTAAACGAAAGAACTTGAATGTAATACATTTTTCATCAGTGTGTGTTTTAATCTGTGAAAATAGATAAAATTAAAAAACAGTAGCATGAGAAAAGAGGTTTAAAGAGATAGAGTTGTGCTGTTGAATATATGGTTTTCAAGTGACAGGATGAAGCTAATAAGGTAGCCCATCAATTCTGATTTAATGAAATCAGGTTTCAGATGACAGATAGAATGTTCTATCCACAGAAATCACCAACCTCTACCTAGTCACCTCGTTCTCCAACTAGTTGTGTTTCAAGATATTCACGTTTAGAGTCAGAAAAGGATATTCTGTACTGTGTGTCCCATGCTAATGGCTAAACTACTGTTCATGAAAGGTATCATGATTTAGAAGTAAGAACTGCTTACGCAAGAGCATTCAATAAAGCTAAAACATCATTATGACTGATGACTGATATCACTTGTTACAAAACAAAAAACATGGGAGTTAATATTTTGGTTTGTTAAGATATATCTTTCAATGGAGCATAGATTAGTCAAAGTTTAAACAATGTAGGAAAATAGTAAAAAAATAATTTAAAAAGCTGGTAATTGAATGAGTCTAAGCCTAAAGGAAAGAAAAATTAAAGGTTTTTGAATCAACATTTGAATCTACCACAAACATTTGATCTATTGATGCTCTTGTTAAAATGAATATGCCGATGGATTTCCAAATTTTGACATGAATCAAATGTCAGCAAGATCAGATCGTGTTTCCAAGAAAGGTAATGAGAAACCTCAAGGCAAAAATTACAAATATATTATTTCCTATAACCAAAAGATTACATAATTAATCTTTTCCACTGACATTTGGAAGATAAGACACCCTTAATAAAGCAATTCCTCAAAGACATGATCTACGGATTGCTCCCACTTTCCATGATACAATTCCAGAAGCCTTTCAGCTGGAGTGACACCTGCCACCACAAAGATCATTAGTCAAAAACTAAACAAAACAGAAAAAACCTTTCATGAAAACAACAAAAAACAATGATGAAGTGCATGCATGCGAGCATGGCATAGTAAAGATAATCTATTTCACGATGTATAGGTCTATATAAAGAAAATTTATTTCAAGAAATAAAACTCGAGTCGCTATATCGAAAAGCAATCGAAAAATTGGCTTAAACCTGCATAATCACAGTACTATATACCCTACAAATAATACATTACCTGTTCTAACAACCTCGGCAACCTCATTCAAAAATCCCGATTCCTTGAAGCCTCTTCTCTCCAAGCCATCCTGTGGAGGCACCCCAATGTCTTTAGCGACATTGAAAACAGCAGCAATAACAAAAATAATCACACCTTTTAGGCTTTTACCTTTGCCAACTGTAGAACATCTTCAGCAACATGCTTTAGCAAACCGTCTCGGAATGGTGTTTTTAGACCAGTTACGGGAACCTGCCATAGACTCAAGTGGTTAGTATAGACAGAGTACGAAAATAGTCATTGCTGAAACATAAACTGTCCAATAGTAAGAATCAACCGTTGACCGTTGGGTTGACGTATATATCAATCCTCGAGAAGAAAATCTCTAGGCTTTGCAGTATATATGCGTTACCCCGTGTGTTTGTGTGTATGTGTGTGAGAGAGGGGAGGAGACTTAAATCAGAGTCCTCTGAAATTCAAGAACCTAATAGTAGAATTTTTAAAAAAGTAAAACAGCTCCCCTTTATCCATCTTTCCGGTTGCACCGATCATGAAATAACTTTGCAAGGATTCAAGGTCACTTTGACCAAATGATGAAGTCAAGATTTCGGTTCTCACTTATCCCCCTTTTCTAATTATATTTCAGCACAAGGGTTAGTCCACTCTTCCATCCCAGAGATATTTTGCATGAGAGAACACGTCCGAGATTAATAAAATATTTCTGGGACTGAACTTAATAACCCGTGCATTTGGGTTGAATAATAGCAATACAAATGAAAATAGTGGTACTAAGGATGCTACCTTATTCCGTAACATCTGTCTTTCTTCTGGGGTCCAATCAGCTGTTAAATCCAAAAGACTTTGTAGAGAAGCTTCATCGTACAATAACCCTACCTGACACAATCAGGAAAATTAGTTAGCTAGTTACTAAATTGTTATTGAAGCAGTTCATTAGATTAAGTGAAGAGCATACATGCAAAGATAAAGAGTTTGAGCAACTAAAAATATCTTAGAAAGGGGGATTGGGTATAATAAAATCCTACAAAAAAAATTTGTAAAGTGAAGATTATCCCCATTTATATACTGCATTTTGACAATATAAATAGATGATGTGGGATTTGGGTTTTTCCCAATACACTTCCTTAAGACTATTGGGCTTGATACAAAAAAAACATGGTGAGTGACCCTTTTAATGGATCTAGGATCGACTATAACACTGATGTGGGAATTCTGGACATACCAGAACAAGTACTGAGTGAAAGCCAATGATACTACCCTTTTCCCTTAACTCACCAAGACACATTTTAAAAACAAAATCATGACAAAGTCAAGTCCAAGCTTCAAAAGTGGATAATACTTCAAATATGGTTAGAATGTTGGCATCTCAGGCAGGGAGCCCAGACCCTCCATCCCCTTTTGACAAAAGAACTTGCTCATGTATACCAAAAGTCCTACATCACTTAGGAATCCCTGCATCCCCTTTTGACAAAAGAACTTGCTCATGTATACCAAAAGTCCTACATCACTTAGGGATCGATAGCAAAGGTAATTTAAATAAAATACATGACAATAAACTTGTTAGGTTTCATCTTAAAACCAATTGGAATTAAGTTAAATTTCCCAACATAACCCCAAGGATTGAGATAGACGACCAGAGACATTCCTGATACTCCCCCTCCACCTCCACAGAGGTGTGCCAAGCCTACCAAGATAGCTTACTTGCCACGATAGATTATAGGCTTTCATACCATTTTAGTTTTCACCTCAAAACCAATTGTCATTGAGTAATGTTGTCCAAATGTACAAGCAATACTCCAAGAATTGAGACAGTAGATGTGTAACTTCCTCAACAAAAATTTCAAAAATTATTATTAAAAACATTACTTCTTTAAAAACATAGCACCTCCATGAACAAGCTAAATGCTAAGTTACAACCCCAACTTCGACATGTTAGTGTTTGCACTATACGGTACCATTTTTTATGTGAGTTGTGGACAAGTAATACAATGAACTTCCAAATGTCAAAGGCTAAGTGACTACAAACATAATGAACAACTAGTAAAAAGGCCACTCACCCAAAGTGCTGGTAATGCACATAACCTTCTCCAAGGCCCTCCATCAGCACCTCTCATCTCCAAATACCTCTTCAGCCTGACCTGGAAAGAAAAATGGTTTGTAATAACACAACTAGGAAAATGCAGCAAATCATTTGAAAAGAAATATTTTTGCCAACTAAAATGTCAAACCAACAGAAACTAACCTCAGGAAATATAGTTGTCAAGTGATTTTCCCAATCATTGAGAGTTGGTAATTCACCAGGAATACAAGGAAGTCTTCCAGCCAAGAAGTCCTGCAATAAAAAAAATCAATTCTTTACATGCACTGTGCTTAAGGAAAGCAAGTTTTGCAATAATGAATGGCAGATCTACAATAAATAGCCTTAAATTACAATAATATTAAGGATAGATGGGAACCCTGAAGGTCTTTCCAGTACAATCGATATATCTATGTTTCCGGTAGACAAAATACATAGGAACGTCAAGAGCATAATCAACATACTGCTCAAACCTGCAATTAGAAAATTGGAGAAAAACAATTAACCAAATCATTGCACATAATTGATAAAACTGTAAGGAAAAGTAATTCAGAATGTTAGATGAGATGACGCAATACAACAATTATCATAGCTCAAATAACTATTACAGAAAATAATAATGATGTTTGCTAAAGATAAATCCAGCATTGTTGGAAATATTAATAGTTAATGCACTCAAAAAATAGTATCGTCATGTATCAACTGATAATATGCATTTATAATTCATGGGTATTGGTCCCTAGGGAGTAGCACTCAATTAATAATAGCCTGGGAACCAATCTCCATTAAGTCTATCAATAGTCTATATATGTAGAAGATATGGAAACTATGTACTACATTGTTTTGAATAATAAAGGATTTCTGATCTCTAAATTCTATCTGAAATATTCTGTTCTATCTTACTCAAAAAAAAAAAAATTATCAGCATCTTACCCAAAATATACCCATCTAAATTCATCAAACACCAGTAAAACAACAAATTATGTTCTATGCGTACTGAGTTATTTCTTCATATTCTTTAGTCTTGATGTAGCCATCATGGTAGTCCTTTTTCTTATAAGAAAAAATAAACAGTAGTGCTTGAATTTTTTTTAAGCACATTATTCAGTTTATTAACCCCTTGAAATTTGGTCAAACCATGAGTAAAAAAAAAGTCATAGAAGAAAATAATAATAATAATAATAAAGAAATAAAACATGAACATGGAGAGTCCAAACATCAAGGAATAAGATGGATGATGTGTATATAATGGTACGAGAAAGACTCCAGAGGCAAAAGTGTAAAAAATTCAGTGTATCATACTTAAGTAGAACAGTGGCACACAATTTCATCACACCCAAACTCTCCTTTAATATCTGGTCAACAGTAGTTTTAGGGAAATAACCAATAAATATCTTAACTCTTCATATCTTCATGGCATCAGAATCTTAGATCTCAAAAGTTGAAATGCCCCTAACCATTTAATGAAGATATTTCCCAATACATGTATTTTGTAAGTCAATAAGAAGGACAACAGAATCAGCAAAAGGATAAAAAGTTCCATTTTCAATGCCTCCTTTAAAATCACAATGAATGAAGCCTAGACTCAGAAGGCTTCAAAATAACAGTTTAAGTCTTAATTCTTCATAATTCAGAAAAATCTCTTACCCAAAAGAATCATCAAAGACAAAAGGCAGCATGCCTGTGCGGTCCTTATCAGTATCGGTCCAAATATGGCTGTTCCAATCATACGACAAAATGGATAAGGAACCTTTAGAATGCAAAGTGTGAAAGGAAATGACTGCATGAGAACTTCTACGTACCTTCTCATACTGACAAAACCATTCGGCTTTCCCTCTTTAAAAGGTGAATTCGCAAAAAGAGCTGTTGCTATCTGTCATAAAGATAACACTGATTACACCACACAGCATTGAACAAACTCCCTAACAAAAGAAAAGTTTTAAAAAATGTTAACATTTCTTACAGGCTGTAAGGCAAGGCCAGCACGAAATTTCCTGATCATGTCTGCTTCTGAACTAAAGTCCAGATTGACCTATAAAATTAAAAGCAAAAATATATTACTATCCAGTATCAGAGAAGCTTATATTGTGTCAAAAGATACTGTTTTCACCACATTTA
>Ga0123342_1001734_pt1 | contig 36760 bp, 11 predicted proteins | sample Turbeawhitnodule_FD_89960 | JGI IMG/M metagenome (GOLD analysis project Ga0123342, IMG submission 89960) | Root nodule microbial communities of legume samples collected from Mexico - Turtle bean Mexico white nodule | ecosystem: Host-associated > Plants > Roots > Nodule | place: Mexico: Nepantla...
AGTGCGATCGGCCGCAGCGGCGCCGCTCTGTTCTTTTGCAGGTTCTTGAGGTGGATCTTGAAGAAGGACGGAGGTTCGAAGCGGTGCACACGTCGATCCTTTGACGAGGCAGGTTCCAGCGTTCCGGTCAATAGGCAGGATCACTAACTAATGCAAGTTTGATTTGCACAAATTTGTAGCAATAGACTGAGATGGTAAAGTATATTTTCATAAGAGATTTATAGATGATCAATCTCAACAAACAAAGAAATTTTTTGTCAATTCAAAAAAACTTATTTTGAACTCAACTTCTTCTTCTTCTAAGAGGTCAAGATAGATGCAAATTATGCAACTCATTTGAATCACTTGATTAATGATTCACAAGTGGTTAGATCATGGTTTCTTTATTTGGTCAAACATCAGAAGTACAAATTAAATACTCATTTAGAAGAAGTTCTAATGAAACCATTTTAGGTTTGTACTCTCACAATAAATCTCCTTCTTAGATTAGTGCATATGATAGTAACATGCAAAGTAAAGGAGATAAGAGGGAGAAAATATGTACATTCAATTCTTAATCTAACAAGTCAAATTCAACTAGGTAGACTACTATTATGAAGTACATTACAATATTCTTTAAGCTCGTAACTCTTTACTAACCCCTTGAGTATTCTTAACTTAGTCATTCCTAGCTAAATGAGTTGGAAACACAACTAGAATAAATTATTAAATCATAAGATCAATTAAATGCTCATAACAATTATGAGTATATCTTCACCTAATTGATTATTTTGCTCTTAAATGATTTTGAATCCAAACAACAACTTAATCGATTATTTCATAATAATTGATTAACTGTGAGTTTACATTTTGAAACTAATTTAAAAATAATTGATTATACCAATAATAATAATTAATTATATTAAATTATAATTGATTATATTGTATTTGAAGTTTTTTAAATATTTTTAAAAAACACTAAAGTTTAAATAAGTGTCAACGAGGAATGTGATGTTTATTCTTATTTTAATTAATGCTAGATGCATGATTCACACTCATTGAAATATGGAAGTTATAAATAATACAATAAAGTTAAACTAAAACTTCAATATTCAGTACTCTTGATTAGGTCTTGATTAACAAACTTCTCCACTTGTACCAATCATATTCATGCAACAATTGCTGACAGTAACAAGAATTTGAGTTTAACATGTCAAACCAAGCAATTAAACCCATCCTTTAATGCCTAATGATAATTTCTGCTATGTGATCTCAAATTGAACATCAAACTCCTAACAAAAGACAAAAAGGTGAAAATAATATAAAAATAGAAACACAAGAAATTGAATAAACACCAATTCTGATTTTATTAAACTTGATTTAGACTTGGGTACTAAATTTCCTCCAAGGAATTACTTCCCACTAAACATTTACTTTCCATGAGGAAATTAATTCCTACAAGCGTTAAATCTTTGAATTAATTCATTCCAGTAAAATGGCCATTGATTTTATTCCATATTCCAAAATATGTTAAAAATAAATGGATCTAGATCTTCCCAATAAAAAGGCCACTTCTATTTTTAAAAACTGTAAATGAAACAAAACAAAACAACCAAAATCCATTAAGAGTTTTGCAGACAAAATACAGCACAACTCAGAGTCAGAAGCATACCAACTGTTCCGTTCTTCAATAACAAAAGAGTTAAAAATAAGGGAAGAAAGCGAAATTGTCCACCCTTTCCTTAACAGGAGAAATATGGTGATATATAACTGGAAAATTGTTATGATAAGGAAATTCACCATGAATTATAGACCATCTTTCATTTTCATTTTATGGTTTTAAACACACCAAAAAGTACTTTGTATCCATGTCCGTTTCAACATTTTGTATAGATTACATTGTATAAATTCTCGATGGAGGGAAATCTATAGTCACAAATTCGATCACAGAACAAATAATTTCTGATGCCATGTTTTAATTTGGCACAATTACTCCAGGTTTAGGAGTAAAAGGGAAATTCCAATGTCTTCATGGCCTTTCAAGCTGGGCATGAGCTCGATCACATGGTGCCGGACTTGTCCTGTGCTGACGAACATAAATACATGCTCCTAATCACTTACAGTTTGCAGCCCCAAGCATCAACTTTCTTGCGTGTGCAATGGATAAGTTGTGAATGCCATCAAGATATTTAAAAAATACAAAAACTAAAAGTTACAATTGAATTCAAAAGAAAATCAGCCCCATCAGCCAAACAACCAGCCAACAAATTTTCATTTTTATATATATAAAAACAACAGATTAGTACAACGACCTATGACGACCTCATTGTGTTCTGCCATCTCCAGGGCCAGGGCCAGGGGCCGAAGGCAATTCTAGCATTTCTCATGCTGCACAAGCAGCCGCCCAAGAATCGCAACATCCACAAGATTACAAAGGCTCTCATGGAGATGGTTTCCAATCAAATTGAAGATTATTAAAGCCATTTACTGCTCCTAGCCCACTAAGTAGTTGGGTTGACAAATCCTGTTGATTCATAACTTGATCGCGAGCAAGAGATGCCAGCCCTCCCCTTCCATTCATGATGGAATTATGTCCCATTACAGGTCTCATTCCATTGCTCATTCCAGATGGACCAAGACCCATTGTGCCATAACCACCAACCCCAACACCTGAATTACTGTTTACAGCCCCATTACCCACAAGGCCACTGTTATTGTTGAGCCCTGAATTGTTACTCCCTGGTAGAATCCCGTTTACATTTTTCATGTCGTTTCCAAGAGAACCAGCACCAGCCATTCCACTTGGGCCGTTCATCTGGGAGGACATCATCATCTCATGAATGATTTTCTGGACTGAGCTCTGGGCATCAGCTGTGTCGGCTTCAGCAGGGAGAGAAGTCTGCTGTTGTTGCAAGGAAATATTAGCTGGTGAGTTTGCTGTACCCATGTGGTTTGCGGAAGTTAATGCCGGATGAGATGTTTGTGGGTTGTTAGATGAGGATGGTGTGGGTGATTGAAAAGGGGATGCATTTGGCTGTGCCTGTGGAACATTACCAGAGGAACCTGGGGATGGAATTTGAACAGAACTACCACCATAAGGGCTGCTTGCATTGTTCATTGAATTTTGTCTAGAATTCACAGAATTCTGGTGGAGAAGTCCAACAATGGTGCTTGTGGCGGTTGATGCAGATGCTGCATTGACAGAATTATTTACATTTGTCACACCATTGGTAGAAGTAATTTGCATTGCAGCAGTTTGCACAGAGTTATGATCACCATTTGAAGTATGGGGCATATGCGGGGGTGGCTGCTGAGGCTGTGACTGCTGCTGTATTTGATCTTCAGACTGTTGTGCCTGACTATGAAGTCCAGATGAACCACTTGTTCTCCGAGGAAATTTAGCTAAGCTGTCTGATAAAATGCAACAAAAATACGATTCTAAAATCAGTATATCATTACAGTTAAACAACTGGCAATAATGCATTAAAAAACCTTCCTACAATTTGAAACTAAAATATATTGAGTACCAAAACTTATGAAAAGAGTTTGTACACAGTTTCCCTCAGACAACAAAATAGATGCATAGTTGTACATTGAAACTTTTTATAGCGTCTGGTGAGAGGAAAACTAATAAGGATGCCCAAATCCCTCCTCATTTTTTGTGTCCTATATATTTGGGGAATTGGAAGGGGAGGGAATATGCTTTAAGTTAATAAAAAGTTAACTAAATTACCCTTAGTCGGTTGATGATTTTATTTGTCTACTGCAAAGTATACTAGTAAATTCATCCAACTTCTATCCCCCACCCCAAGAAAAACAATTAAATACAGTTTCTTCCCTTGGAACCAAACAAACAGTTTATCTCAGTAAAAAATTGGTTTGAGCAATTGCTCTTACCATCTGCCAACCAGCATGTAAAGACTTGAGAACTTGTATAAACACAAGCACATTCCCAGAATGAGAAAAAGGAATTACACCACATGTTAGGATATATGGAAAATGTAGAATAGTATCTTCATTATATCTTTAGAATAATTTAGAGTATCTTAGATTATCTTATCAGATTGTTTTCATATTTCCTAATATAAAATTACTTGTTTCTTTATTTAGCATAATGATCTAGTAGATAAATAAGGGCTAGTGCTTTGGTTTTTCATCATATGTTAAGCCAAGAAATATCATTTCCTCCTGTCTCCCCTTTCTCCCTCTATACCTAAAATCCTATAATTTCAATATAGTATTATTGCAGTACCATCTTCAGAGACCTAGAATATTCTGCAGCTCAGTTTCCTAAAATCAAGCATTTTTTTATATATAAATCTACATTGTGTAATCCCGATGATCTCAGTCAGATGTGATTGGACCACGGTTCTCCCATGTGATGTAGCCCATAGTTGTTCATAGCTCGTGATAGCAGCACTATGCCCATGTCGTGTGCCAACACAACCAAAGTGAAGTGCTCTTCATGGCCAAAATTGTGTCCATTGTCAGTATGCTATTATTTTCACATGTCAACAACTCATCTTTCTCAGGTGAAGAAAGACACCCCTGAAATTAGTGTCACTTCATTCGTTTGTTGGGGGAAAGTTTGTACTTTCCAAACTTATATGACCTGCTTTGTTCATTCCTAACCTTGTCTCATCAATTCTTTCTGCCCTAATCTCTGTTCTGTGGTTTGACCTTGCTCATATATACATCCGACTAGCCTGGCACTGTTCTCTGGTACCATCTCTGATATTATGTTATCCGTTGTGTTTCTAAAACATGAGCCTCTACTCTCGGATGCCATCTCTGATAATTTCTAAAGTTTTCCAGTACTTTCTTAGTGTTTCTGATCTTGTTCTGTCCTCTGAAACCTTTTGCTCTGTTGGTTCTATTCAGTTCACTGTTTAACTGTTCTCATCTTTTCTTTTACTTAATGATCTTGCTCTCTCATGATTTTATCTCTGTTCTCTATCACCAACATTCGAATGTCTATAATTTCCAGGATTTTTTATGAGCTTGTGTATGTCCGCATATGATATTATGAATTGTTTAACTTGCATATAAAATTTCACAATAGCTAAACCCACTACAGCAATTTTAGGGTGGGTAAATATGATCTAGCATCAAACTCAATCCCAGGTGCAGCCTGGGCACTTGCCAGTTTTAGTTCCAAATTGCATTCGGGCCCCAACTTTTTCACAAATGCAATCTGCCCTTCCAAATGTAATTGACCTTAGACACTCGCCTGCATCAAACTCAATCCCAGGTGCAGCCTGGCACCTTCCAGGATTTTGTTCCAAAATGCAATTTGACCCCATATTTTTCACAAATGCATTAATTGACCTTAGACACTCGCCTCATCTTCATTCAAACCATTTAATGTTTGTAAGGATGTTCTTTAGCAGCATTAATCCTTCCCATTGACTTTTTCTCACAATGCTCTGTATAGAGATGAATTGGCTAGGATTTATACTACCAACCTCCCATTTGATGTAATGACTAAAAGAATTTGAGAGTTTAAAAAGGAGACCACAGTGATAGATTCTGAATGTATTTTTACAATTGATAACGATTCTTCTTATCACAATCTGAGAACAGACCAGCTTGTACACTAGTTTCTCTGCAAACCTTACAACAGTAACTAACAACTGTTGAGGGGCTAATGGTACAATAGCACAGATGAGATAACTGGCTTACACAATACTTGCACTAATGGTGATTTCTCGCATCTCATTGATGAATTCCCTCCTTTGTAATGAAATATTCTACCCAACTCTCTAGGATGATAATAATTTCAGCCATTTTTGGTGCAGCCATATTATATTTAAAAGGTATAATTTATAAGCTTAAAGCATAGCAAACTTTAACCTTTTAGTCTTAGTCCGGAGAGTGTTAGAAAATATGAAAAGTATCCAATAATCGTTTTAGAATAGTTTAAGAGTATCTTAGATTTCTTAAGATTTGATTCATGATTCGTCTCCTTATTTACTATTGGTATAAATAAGGGTTAGTGCTTTATATTTTTAATCATACTAATCATATCAAATAAAGTCAGCATCAATAATTCACTGACATAAAAATTCCAAATAATGATCATAACTGACTCACATGGACTGACAAGTAACACTTTCGTGCCACTTTATGCCTGTCATTTGTGAGAATTGGAGCCTTTTGACAAGGTGATCACTCTCTTCCCTCCCCTCTTATTCATAGGAGGCAATATGCCTCGCTTCTTTTACCAACTACCATAACTAATGTACCAAACTCATTAACAATTACTAAAAAAACTGCTAAGACATACTAACACTAACAGACACCTAACTATAATCCCCACTTAATTATTCACCTTGTCCTCAAGGTAAAGGGTGATGCCAGCTGCTGCTAAAAAGTCCATATCAGTATTCAGGTCGGTTCAAGCATGATCACAAAGCCAACAAAACAACTGTAGCCAAAAATTCACTGTCAATGCTCCTACCATGAACACAAATATGGGTCAAATACACAAATCACAGAAAATCTCTTCCATCCCTTTTCAGAGTCATTGTTCTTCTGGGTCCGTGAATTTAGAAAAAGAACCTCCTGTTTTTCTTGTCCTTCATCACTACCTTTGTCTCACTTTGTTGGGTTTGACACAAATAAAACACCTCTGGGTGTTTGGTGAAAATAAACGTCAGTGCTAAGGGCCTGGTCCATTAGGTCAAAAAATTAGCCAACTATGTGTAATTACAAGCCTGCCATTGTGTACATCACCTTGCCAGCACCATTTCTACTTTGGAATTGGGATTCACACCCATCTACTCTGACTCTAGCATAATACTGACAAACATATGAGCACCAAGGTGTAACAGTTCTCCTGATAACATACATAAGAGAACCCAAGCTGATACTGGCCCTGGTGACATCTTGGAATCATTTTTATGAACATATCCTCATAGCTCCAAGGAATATCCTCCATCATAACAGTGCCTAATTTGCAGAAATTTGAAGGTTTTTAATCTCAACAATGCCAAAGGCTTCAATTCTCTTGCAAATCACAACCTTTATTTCTTCAACCAACTAACTCACAAGTGTAATTGATTAATTCCTCATTAACAAATACTAAGAGATGACCATTACTAACAGACACCTAACAAATGATAAGAACCTTAAGAGAGCCAGAGCAAAAAAGCTAGTACCTGTAGATGGAGAGCCCAAAACCTAGTAAACCCCACGCTAGAATCTCATACTACCAATGTAGAATTCATGTCTCATCCAACAATTGGATCCCGATATCCCAACACTCTTGGCAGCCTCAACACAGGCTGGCAATGCACTAGACTTTTGGGGGTGAACACTGCAATGATGGTGTCACCACTGGCTCCTCTCGTTTGGAGCTAAGAGACATGTAAGAAGGTTTGATACCAATTGATACGAACCTTGTGAGAGTTGCTCCACAACAGCTAGCTCATGTAGTTGGAGAGCCCAAAGCCTTATGCAATATCCTACAGTTGAATCAACATATTTCCAATGTGGAACTCAAGTCCCGTACCTTCCAATTGGATCCTAACAGTTTGCCAGTATCACCATTTGATACTTCGTATTTTTAAATTTGATTAACACAGTTATCATAGGGACATAATGACATCTGACAGTTAGGATCGTTTTGCATAGTTTGGATAATTATAGAAACCTGTATTTTTGTCATAATAGTTGGGACTAAGCTGAATTTATTTAGCCAGAAACCATGGGAACTAAATAAATAATTTAGCCCAACATAAATTATAAAGGTATATGCATTGAGGCTTTCCACATCTATATGATGCCCATTGTTCAATTAGAAAATGGAATGGAACATTGCAATAATATGTGGATAAGATAGCTGGGGCTTTTGATAAAACATGACACTATTTCATAACCATATCCATATCCATGCTCACAAATGTATTCCAAACCAGTAAAAATATCATTAACTTACCCATGGGTCCAGTCCGTGTTTCTCTGCTATAATCTATCAGATCTTTCATACTATTTACCACTTCTGATATCTGCAACATGAGAGAAAGGATTGACAAGTTAACTTAGCAGCCCTAATTACTCCATAAAATTCACTAGAGAACATATTTCAATAAGCTCATAATTCCATAAATTTCCCAATTACTTTTTATTTAGATAAAATTGTCTCTTTAGGTAAAATATAAGTATTTAAAAGAAAACTTTCATAACCACTCCTGAAAATTGCCAAGAAAATATTTAAAAAACCACCATGAAAATATTAAACATAAGAAAATAAAAATCTACAGTCGTCAATCTTTTGGTATGCAGCAGGTGAAATCACAATAGGATTCGACTTTCAATATTAAAGAACATGACTCAACAAGTAGAACATTACCTGAAGGCACCGCACATATCTTTTTGTATATCCTAAATCATTGACCAATGGAACTTCTAAAGCTTTCGCCAACTGACGGGCTGATGCAACAAACCTGGAAAGCAGTAAAGCAACATTTAAATTAAGGAAAACAAACAGAGATTGCAAAATCAAGTGAACTTACTTTAAGTCAGACCACAAGTGGATCAAGAAAAAGTTCTATAAGTGGAAATAGGAAGTAGGCATATCAGACACATTCCTAAAAGCCTAAATGTGACGAGAACTTATACATTATACATGCAAATTTCTTAATAGCAACACCAGCGTTTAGAAGTCACATAAAAACCCAAGAACAAAATTTTCCTTCAAAATGAAACAATAAATGTGTGTAGCACAAGGTGGTTAATATCGAGATTATGGTATGGATCGTGAAGGGCTCACAAAATCGTAAATCATGGGATCATAACACAGATCATAGATTTTACTTTCTACAAAAATATGATATACATTATTTATATATTTATATATATATATATACACATACCTGTGCAAATAACATAAATAATTAAAACAGAATGAATCACTTTGTCAATGCTTCCTCTAATATATATCATTCATATTAAAACGAAAAATCAAGGGATCTTCATTAGCTCTATCTCCTTCATGTAGCAAAACCATGCCAATGTCGTGAGTCTGTGACTGTGAGTGCCTTTCGGCAAGCAAGGAGAGGAAACAGCAAAACCCTGCCGGTGTTATGACCGTGTGTGCAAATTGTTTGCATCAAACAAGGAGATGTGGAAGAAAAACCATACCGGTGCCTTAAGTCCATGAGTACGAGCGGTTTCCGGATTTCTTAAGGAGAAGAAACTTTACGTAGAAAACATTATGTGTCCTTATCTTCCAATTGGGTTTGGGTTTTAGCCAAAAACTCATTGACTCGAGAAGGTGAACAAGCTTTTGGTTGGAAGTGTAGCATAAGAAACACAGAAAAAATGTGATATGCATGATTTTGCAATTTTGCGAGACAATTTTACTATGCTACAATCACGTCCAAGTTGAGTCGGAAGCATTGTACAAGACCGTAGAATAGGACGATTTCACGATGTAAATCACAATTTAAACTATGTTTGCGTAGCAATTCCTAAATTCTTTGTCTAAGACAAATGCACTGACAAGGACCACATGTGAAAAACTTTAAAGATAGATATTTCCTATGGACATGGAAAAGACAAATGTTTGCACCTTCTCCCATTAAATATATGTATGAATCAAGGATACATAGACTTAAATAAGCCAGACATTTGTTCTCTTATTATACCATAAAATAAAAAATAAGATTTTATTAGAAGCCAAGCCACTATTAACACATTCATAATGAGATTCATATAAGAGATCCAGAAAAATTGAGGAAATCAAGAAGCAGAAACTTACCACTTAATAAACAAATACATACTAGTTTTAAGAACAGGAGTAATTTTGCAAGTATATCATAACAATTTCATGATTAGATCACTAACAAAAGACTGCAGCTCAGACCTTAGCAGAAAGAATATAAAGGAAAAGTGGACTCACATATTGCAATTACTTTGTAACTCTGGAACCGATAAATTGGGTGTCGCATTTTGAGTAATTGCCTGGTATTTTTGAGCAACTGCTCCAAGCTGACTAATCTACATACAAAAATAGAATACATATAAGAATAAATAACCATCATGTATAACACTTTGTCATCATCTTTGAAACCAATAATCAAAATATATAAGTGCACTTAATCTGAATTTTCCTTAATCTGAACAATACATATCACAAACATATAAAGTCCCCCTAAATTCTAACCCTAAAATATTGGTTAACCATCACAACAAACATCTTGTACTCAAATATTGATACATCATCAGGATATAAAGTCTCTCAACAATTAATTTTTGTCACAAACCTGAGGTATTAAAAGTCTTCTGGGAATGAGCTCTTCATGTCGCCGGGCACAAAATTCCCAAGAGCATATCTGCAAAGGAAATAACCAACAAAATGTCAATTACTTTTTCGAAATACGGAAAATATAAGTAATAATATATTCTGACTTTTAGTTAAAAAATAAAGGTGATTCTAAGAAAATATAAATAATAATGTGTACTGAATTTTACTTAAAAGCTAAAGGTAGTTCTAACAAAATATCAATAATAATCTGTGATGCTTGTAGTTAAAAGCTAAAGGCAATTCTTCCAATTCACAACCTTCAGGTCTGGAGAAAAAACTATTCGAAGTTGACCATCACGGACAACACGAAGTTGCTCAAAAACACTTTCTTGTATTGCTTTTGCGTAATCTAGAACAATTTGGCCAGAGGAATTATGATATTCTCGAGGCATGTCAACATAAAGGAGCTCTTCCAGAGTACCACTTTCATACTTTATTTTGAAAAGCCTCGGAAGAACCTCAGCAGTTGCTTCTGAAAATACATAAAAACTTCAGAAAGGAGATAATGCAACATAATCATATTTTTAAACATTTGAAATGCTCAAAAATTCAAAATCACTAACAGTAAGATAGTAGCAGACCAAAACATAATGTGACGAGTTAAACTGAAAAATTTAAAAAGAACTTACCAAACCCACGGCCAGGTTTGCGATTACATATTTCACAGTGCCATACATCCTGAAAAAAATTTAAAAAACAATATGTTAGCTTAAACTAATGCTTAACTTCATGAACTTAACATGGTAGCGCATTGATTCCCATAGAATTTTCAAGACAATAGTTGCTTGATACATAATAATTTGGCAATCACAACTTCAAAATCAAGATGCAAATAAAGGAAAATAGTATAATGGAGAATGGACTACAGACATTATTGAATAATCAAGAGACTAACTTAGATGAAGTTATCCAGGCATCAGAAATAGTTTATAAGGTTTTCTCTTGCAGCAGACCTGAGGGAAAACTCCAGTTTGTCTGCTACTTCCATACATGGAAACACACCACTTCTTTTTGGCATTCGGAGCAAAATACTCAGCAACAAATTTCCTCCAGAATTCAATGTTATTATCCTGCATAAAATCAAGTGCAAATGCATCATTAATAAGACAGAAGATATAGATGTTTAGAGAAAACACAATATCAAGAATAACTCTCACTTCAGGTCTATGTTGTTGCTGATACATGTAATGTGTCAGCCGCCTAGCACACATTCCAGGTTCATATGATGGTTTCACAGGAGACCGCATATTCTGCTGCTGAAACTGCTGTGGTAGATGGGGCCGTTGTTGAGGCATCGCCTTCAAGAGTTGCTGCTGCTGCTGTTGCTGCTGCTGATGTTGCTGATGTTGCTGATGTTGCAAAAGTCTCTGTTGCTGCAAAAGATGATTCATCTGAGCAGCAGCAGCCTGAGAGGATTGCCTTGACATGTGGAGAAGTTGTTGTTGTTGTTGCTGCTGCTGTTGTTGCTGCTGATGCAAAAACTGCTGATCAGTATGCTGGGGCTCCATTTTTACTGCTGCCATGTTTCTTATTGTTTGAAGTTGTTGAGGTTCCAACTTCACCTGAGCAAGATTCCTTGAGGGTAATTGCTGCTGCTGCTGCTGCCCAAACTGATCGTTGTTTACCTGTTGCTCCAACTTAACCGATCCAACACCACCCATTCCACCACGAATTGACTGAAAATGCTGTTGTTGCTGCTGAGCGCTCAGAGGAGCAGAGAATTGTTGCATTGATTGCTGACTATGCTGAAAACTCTGAAGTTCGAGTTGCTGGGAATGCTGTTGATCTGACAACATCTGGTTACCAGAAGCATTTGAAAATTGTTGACCCTGACCTTGACCAGATGGACCCGGGTTCCCCAAATTCGATTGCAAAGTATTGCCAAAATTGATTCCATTGCCTACACCAGACAGCGGATCAGATTCCGCCCCAGCATCAACTCCTCCACTGCGCTGGCTGCTCCCATGCCCAGCTAGCCCAGAATTCGGAATTCCATTCGGAAAAGACTGATTCAGTAAGGAAGTTACATTAGACATATTACCAATCATGTTCATGTTGTTAAACTGGTTTCGCTGCGCAACCAGCGAAGGGAACGAAGTTTGTGAAGGCACAGGACCGCCTTGACCCCCCATCATTCCGGAATTCGATCTCAGAAGTGACGGCACGGACTGGGCACCAAGTGGCGTAGGCGGCCCAGGAGGAACCATTCTCTTCACTATAACTGCCCTTTCAAAAACCTAAGCCCAATAATTACCAAACACAAACCCTCCCAATCTCAAACCCCACACCGTTTCATTTCAACCCAAAGTCCAAGCCCTTGCTGCGCTTCCGAAACAAACTCAAACATTCAAACGTGCACTCTTCAAACACCTTCCGCATGAGTCTGCACAGCACACCAATTTTCAGATCCAAATCATCAACAACAGTCAACAAAACACCACCCAGTAACAATTAACATAAATAAACAAATAAATAAAGTATTATAGTAAATCACACTAATTACCGAAACCTTTAAAAAATACCAAATTTGAGCTTGTAATTCAAAAAAAAATTACACCAATAAATAAAAGAAATTCAACTTAATTTAATCAAACCAAAATGCGCGGTTGAATTTAAAAAGAAAGAAACTCAAAAAGAAGCGAAAACAGTAGCGAAATAAAAAGGGGTCGATCGAGCCCTAGATGGAGCGAATCAACGATCCATGACTCGTGAGAAAGAAAGCGAGTTGGACTCAGAAGAACCTACCCAGTCGAAACCGAAGAGAAAACAGTGGCGAGAGAGAAAAAAAAATGAGAACGGAATGGAAAAGGAATTTGAATTGTGGCGAGAAATATGAAGTCCTGAGTTGAGTTCAGCTGAGTAGAGCTGAGCTGAGTTGAGTTGAGTTGGTCCTTTCTCTCTAGGGTTTCTCCTTCTTCTTCTTCAACTTCTTCTTCTTCTTCTTCTTCTTCTTCAGTGAAGGGCCCTACTGTGTTCTCACGCTTTTTAGAGAGAGAAAGTAGAGAGAGATTGGCGTGTTGCTGCGGACGTCAAGCTTGTATTCGATCTGATTGAATTTCGGTTCTCTCTCTTTTCTTTTTCATCCTTTCTTTCGTTTTCTGTTTCTTTCTTCTTTATAATATTTAGTTCGAGCACACTCACGTCAAATCTTATTCTTCCATTTCGCCTCTCTCTTTCTCTGGTTTCTACATCAACCATGCCTTGCCCTCCATCCTCACCCTCATCTCAGCCGTTCATCACCATACTCTATCATTATAAACATTGCACTATTATTTTTCTCTTTATACATATATTCTATAATAAAACTATTTCTTTTTAGTCAAAATAATTATCATAAATAATAAATGTTTGATTCAACTTCTTTTTAACTCTTCAATTTAGTATGAGTTTATATTTTACCTTAAATTCAAAAACGATTTTTAATCTGATCATTTAAAATAGTTGAATACACGTTTTCAGAAAGTGTTTACCCTAAATAAATGGTAAACACAACCATATTTTATTATATCTCTAATTTATTATTATTATATATTTAATTTTCTAAAACTAAAGTTTTCGAAACTTATGTGTTAACACTTCATATTAGTAATGTTCACTTTATGTTTATTGTTATATTCTTTTTCTACACTTATTGTCTTTTTAGTTTTAAGAATTTGAACATTAGAATGTTATTTGCACATAGATAACCATTGGTAGTTCATTTTCATATTAGTAATGTTTTTGGAAACTTTATTAACACTTCATATTAGTAATGTTTACTTTATTTTATGTTTATTGTTATATTCTTTTTCTGCACTTATTGTCTTTTTATAGTTTTAATAATTTGAACATTGGAATGTTATTTGCCCATAGATAACCATTTGGTAGTTTTTTTATATTTGTGTGGAGTTATTTTGTTATAACTTTTTTTTTCTGAAATAAATGCAAAGTAGAAATAATTGATTAATATGTGTCATAATCAATTAAAAAAAGAAAGCGATTTAATTTTTTTCAAATTTTAGCAAGAATACTTGATTAAATACGTATGAACTTTCTTTAAACCAATGTTTTATGAATTCATAAATAGGGTATTTGTCTTATTCTGCTATACGATGAATACTACTGAGACGAGTTATTTTGTTATAATTTTTGGGTTGATTCTCTTATAATTTCCCATTGAGTTCTGAGGTTCTGAGCAATAAAAATTTCGTTTTTCAATTTTCTATAGCAATTGTTTTAATCTTCTGATCTCCTAGAAAACTGAATTTTGTGAGAGATTGTACTTGAACGCATGATTGAAAATCTTTTTTATCTTAAACTTTGATTTCTTAGTTAGTTCGCATTGTTCTAGTTAATTTCTTGTGTTCATGATCCAATAGAGAGGAGAGAACCATCTCATGAGTACATCAATATATGCATGTTTTTGCTCATAAGATTCAGTTGAATTGTATTAACATATGTTTGATTTAATTTCACCCTATGTGAGAATTGAAGGGTGATGATATTTAGATAACCTTCAAGAATTCATTGGTGGAGGAACTTGAGAGTTAACCTACATTTTTTACTGTTTTATAATCTCTACTTTTTTTCACAACTCAACCTCCTCTTTTTTATTTTTTTTTAGTGATTTTACTATTGGATTCGTTGAGAGATGATTTGGGTCATCTGACCATAATTATACTATAATCTCCCTAACGTTATACGGTCCAATATTAGTTAGATTGTCTACGCTGAAATAATTTTAAGTTAACTGCTAAACAACAATTATCAAATTTGACACCATTGTCGAGGAATTCAATTTGAATTTGGTTATTAGTTTTTGTTTTCTTTATTTGCATTTTTTTTTATTTCATATGCATAATTTTATTTTCTACTTATCTAAATTTATTTTTCTATATTTATTTATTTATTTATTATAATCATAAAAAAGGAAAAATAAAAAATAAATTAATAAAAATAAATAAATAAATTTAATATTCATGATATTCAATCTTATTTTTATTTTATTTTATTTTCTTATATCTTATATGTTAATTTTATTTTATTTTATTTTCTTATATCTTATATGTTAATTTTATTTAATTTGCCATATCTTCCTTATATCTTATATTTTAATCTTATTTTGATTTGTCATATCTTCATTATATCTTATATCTTAATCTTATTTTTTATTTTTCATATCTTATTTCATTTATTTTCTATTTTTTTAATTATTATTTCTGCCATTATCTTTTTTCTATTTCTTATTTCTTATTTTGTTTTCATTTTTTTATTTTTGTTTTTGTTTTTTTTTCTATTTTTATTCATAATTTCCATTTTTATTCTTAATTTCTATTTTTATTCTTAATTTCTATTTTTAACCTAACAAAGTTTCTATCTTTCTTATTTTTTTACTAACAAAGTTTCTATTTTTCTTATTTTTTTTACTAACAAAGTTTTCCTTCTCTTGTTTTTACTAACAAAGTTTCTATTTTCTTTTCTTCTTTTTTTTTTTGCTAACAAAGTTTATATTTTTCTTATTTTTACTTAAAAAAATTGTTTTTCTTTTGTTTGTGTGCTGCATAATTTTTTTATCTAACTAATTTTCTTTTTAGCATTAAATGTAGCATTTGTATTAGTTTTTACAAGATTTGCATTTAGGATAGATGTTGCGGTTGCTACTCCTTGATTTATAAATTAAAAACAATCTAGGGAAGACTTTAGCTAGGAAAGACTTAATTTTTAAACTTGTCCACTTATGAGTCACATCTCTTATTTGGGAGTTCATTTGTTTTATTTTTCAATTAAAAAAAGAGTTTGCTATGAGGCATTTAATAGGTGTTGTTATCGATACATATTAGGGATTTCATTAGTGCATGACTAGATTTTCTGCATAATTTTTATTTATTTATTTATTATTATTGATTATGTTCTCATCTAATTTTCAGTGTAGACTGTCTACCGACAAACATCTACACACTTTTTATTCCAATTTGCATCTTGAATTGTTACATTTTTAAGGTAGATGGGGTTTGTTGATACAACGTCTAACCTTTGACCATTACATATCTCTCTTGTTTAAAATTCTAAAATGGAAAGAAATTTAGCTGATCAAATTTACAATTATGAGATGCATTATGAACCATATTGTCAGCAGTCTTATGAGCAACCTCAGCAACAATCATATTATCAGTAATGTTATTATGATAAAACCCAAACATCCTATCAACAATTTTTGAAAACTGACAGTATTCCTCTTAATCTTGAAGAGTCATGTTTAGAGGAAATGATGAGACAATTAATGGAATCACAACAAAAACTTATGTTAGGTTGTCATTGAAGAAAACAAATTTAGCTCTTTATTCAAGAAATCACTTGATGTGACTTATGTTTGACTGAATCTCCTTGGCATACGAAAACAACATACATTTCCTGTAACTTAGAATAAGTGTATGCATATGCGAGAAGTATGAGGTTAACTTAGATTGTGTCCATATCGTTTGAGTATATAAATGACTTATTAGGCTATCAAATGTAAAGGAAGACTGCATAGTGTTGTATCGTCTAACAGATAAAACACTTGCATCTTTTGTTGAATAAATCTTTTGTCTTACATGTTGAGACTCTAAGTGGACTAAGATCTCTTTAGACGGTCTATACCTAATGTGGGTTGATTTTAGCTTTGGACATGGTTTTAGAAATTGTCAAAGAAAGAATGATCAAATTCCACAATTATAAAAAAGATTTGCCATACAATTAGAATCCTCTTTAGCACTCTGAAATTTGAAAGGTGAATGCACTTAAATTGTTTTGTCTTTGTGTTTATGGATTCAAAATTTTCATATTCTTGTCGTGCATACTTTTGAATCACTTTTCAATTTTTGCAAATGATTTTTTTTTTTTTTTAGATTTAATCCATATGAACACTTGAATTCTATTTTTGGAATTAATTCAACCACTACTCAAACAACTTCTAATTGGTTTTAGTTATTCACAATTAAAATCAAAATAAGCATAATGGAAAATAATACTCCTAGAACACTAATAGCATTATGAGTCAAGCAAACGACAAAGGTAAATTTAAATGACAAAAGTAATTCAAAATTAGAATTTAAATTGCTTAATTAATAAAGCAATTTAAAGACTGAATTGAAAGGTGCTGAATTGAAAAGACTGAAATATAAAGACAAAATTGAAAGGTGCTGAAAATTTAAAGCAAAAATCAACTTAGAAAAAATTAAGCGCAAAATAACCATGCTTTGAATACCACATGATGTGAATTGATTTTAGCTTTGAACATGGTTTTAGAAATTGTCAAAGCAAGAATGATCAAATTCTACAATTACGGAAAATATTTGCCATACAATTATAATCCTCTTTAGAACATTGAATTTTGAATTAAAGAAACTCTCCTTGAGTAAGTCTAGAGCGTTCCTATAATTTTTTTGAGTCTTATCTTGGCAAAGGTAGTTGCAAGTGGCAACTCCATCCTCACTCATCTTGGAGCTTCCTCCCCCAAGTGGCGTGATCCCTCTTCATTTCTCTCCACTCCCTAAGCTTTCTATACTCCTTACTATTTTCTCTTATATTCCATTATTACTCTTCTTTTCTTTTCTTCATTATCTCTTTAATTGTTCCGCCATTTTATCTTCCCTTTCAATTCGGTTTCTTCATTCATTTGTTTGGCTTTATTTTTCGCAATCATCATCATCATCTTAGTAATTGTGTTTTTCTTTTACTCTTTTGAAGAGAGTCTTCACACTTACTTAACCACTTGGTTAAGTTTGTGTCCAATGGCAATCTTCATTGAGTTTCACCTATCATTGCTAATCAAAATCATAATCCAAGTGAAAATCCTAAAAACATGTACAATTCTAAAATCAACTCACATCAATACCCCACTAGACGATTTGATGACGGTTGATCATCTGTGATTTGTAATGTTCTAGTGATAGCAAAATAACTTTAGGTATTGAATGTGGAATATATCATCTGAACGTTTTAACAATGTGTTGTGTAGCTCTAGTATATAATAAACCATTCAATATCTACAACGTATCACAGGCTAGTTAATCTATTAAAACAAAAGTTCTTATAAGCTGAAATAAATTAATTAGATGAAAGCACAATGTTTAAATTATTGTTTTTTTTTTATATAAATATACAAGTGTTGAAAATATTTAATTCCATGACTATATAATCTAGTTTTAAAGAACACATTAATTATCAATGGTCTAATGACCATCTTTGTTTGGAAACATAAATATTTATTGATTATGTGTTAACTATTTTAAATTGTCATATACTGCAAATAGTTTTTAATTGTTTCTTTAACAGTCATAACTTTTGATAGAGAAGTCAGATGGAGATGCGTAAAAAATGAAAGTTGCTCAAAACAAGGTAACGAATCACGTGGCCAATTCCGAAGGGGATTGGGGTCCAATAAAATTCCAAAAATCCACTATTTACTATTATTTTTTTAATTTTTTAGTATTATTTAGGTATTTTGAGATTTTAGTTCTCATACTTACACTTGTCAGAAAATTTTGAAATTTTGCATGATATTTCCTAGTATAAATTAGAGATTTATCAAACCATTATGATTACATTACATTCACAAATTTATTACTTATACATTACATTGCATAATGTTGTGTGTGTGTTCTAACATAAAATCTTATTATTTTAGTGCTTATTCTGGATATAACATATTGAGTGGGAGGAGAAGTGCAAGTACAAGTGCAAATGCAAAGAAACTCACTTGGATGCACCTTAAGATAACCTTGTATAATACTTTAGAATGACCTAAAACTTTTTCATATATTTATAAAATTTTTTGTAGACTTTCATATTTAAAGTATGATATTACATGCATTATTGTTATGGAAATTTGATATTTTATACAAGAATAGATTATATATATAATAATAAAAACTTAAAAAAAATACACTTATAACGACAATTATCAACTAGAAACGTCTTTCAAAAGAATTTATAACGACGTTTCTAGTGGGGAACAGTCGTTATAAGTGTATTTTTTATTAAAAAAATTATTGTTAGTTGGCATAATAATGACAGTTTTTAACATGTGTCGTTAATGTGGTTTTATAATGACGGTTCTATAACGATTTATTCCCAAATTTAAGTTAATTTCAGGATTATAGGAGAAAATGGAGATGAAAGGGCAAAAGGAGAATATACTAGATAAAAAGGGAAAGCTGGAACGCTGATTCAACTCGCCCAAACTCACCAAATTCAGAAGCACTCCAAAGGAACTTGCCAAATCTCGCCCAGGCGAGATCACTCCAAAGAAGGTTGGTTTTTTCTCTTCCAACTCCAAAGTTCAACTATGTTAAATATGAGACATGAGGCATAACCCTAGACATCATAGGGAGAATAGAAGGTGATAGAAAACCCTAAAGGAGGCAACCATCAAGGAGAAACATCTTGGACATTTTTTTCTTGCTTTCCATGCTTGTAATGGCCAACATAAGTGACTAATTCTACTCTTCGGGATTGAGAGTAATTTGTTCAAACTCTTATGTATTTAGGTGATATTTAAATATAATATTATGTTATTGATTGATGATTGATATTCTCATTTTATTCTTAACATTTGTTTTATCATGATTTTGATCCTTAGATTTGAAAACATAATTCTACGTTTCTGACCTAAATGATAATGCTTAACATATTTGAATGCTAGGAATATATTTGAAATGCTAATAGCTATCAACATCTTCTCGTAACGATAAAGAGTTTTTATAAATATGCGACAAATCCAGATTTAGGATACTATCTTAATTTTATATGCAAGAAATAGATATAAATGAATTTTATATGGACATCAATATCAATGAAAGATAAAATATTATTATGGTTTTCAGAATACAAAATAGTGAGAAGGATGAACCTTAATCCCAATTTCCCCAATTGAATCAACACTCTTTACTTTTCTTTATTTACATTCTTATAGTCTCACATACAACAAACATCTAACAAACGTTTACTTATTGTTTTCTATTTAGTGAATATTTTACTTGAGAATTCAACGGTTCCATGTGGGTTTGAAATCCGTCTTTAGGGACAATTTTATTACTTCTGACTCGATACACTTGTTGTAAAATAGTCATCATTGTTCTATATTAACGCAAAAGCAAGCTAAATGGAAGTCAAAGAATTGATTATGATAGTCTGTTGTTCTAGATAACTATGATTGAGGGATTAACTTAGTTTTGCCATAAAGAATAATGAACTTGAAGAACAAAGCATTTGTAAGTAACATCAACAAAAGAGATTTACAAAGTTATTCAATGCCAACATTTGCTTTGAATATCTAAATTTCTCCTTTTCTTCATCTAGTTTCAGTCTCGTTATTTATATTATTTATACTTATCTATTATATCTATTAGATATCAAAATATCCTCACTTCACTTTGATTGATATTGCTATGTTTTTTTTATCTTTAGTCCCTGTGGATACGACAACTCCTCTTATCAATTGTACTATAGTTGACTCAATCCACTTATCGAGAAATAAAAATAAAAAGAGCCCCCCCAATCACCTAAGTCATAGGGTGAACCAGGATAAATCTTTGCCTACTTTTCTCATTTCTTTAATTATGTTATACATTTTTATGTGAGTTGATTTTAGGATTGCACATTTTATGGTTTGCACTTTGTTTTTGGTTTTGGATTTTAATCATAATATGGTGAAAAACCCAAAGAAGATTCCCACTGGACACAAACTTAACCAAGTGGTTAAGTAAGTGTGAAGGTTCACTTCTAGAGGGCAAAGAGAAAACATAATTATATGGTGTTAATGATGAATAGGTGCAAAATTAAAGAGCATATAAAGGAAAAAAAGAATATGGAAACATAATAGAAGAAGATGAACACAAGAACATCAAGGAATGGAAAAATAAAAAGATGAAAGGAAAGAAAAGCTTAGGATGATGAAGGGGTGCTCACGCCACTTGGAAGGGGAGGAGACTCCAAGATGAGTGGTGAAGAGCCACAACTTGAAGTGTAGAACACTCAAGATAAGACCCAAATTCTAGGAGACTGAGCTCAATAAACACTCTAATAGAGTTTCTTTTCTATTCAAAATTCAATGTCCAGATACATGAGGCAAAGAGAAAGTGACTTGGGAGGCAAGAGTGAGAGGGGTAGGGGCGTCATTTGTGAGAAACCTTCTAGAAGGTAGGTCAAAGAAACCCTAAACCTAGGTGCATATCTCATGAAAGGTGGGCTTGACACAAACCCAAATTACTAAGCACACCCTACTTTAGCTTATTCTTCTATTTGGACCCTCAAAAAGAGCCAAAATTATTTACGTAAACTTGTCTTATAAAAAGACCAGAAGAAAGAACATTTGATGCTTTAGCCTATGTCCAGTTCTTCTTCATTTGAGGTCCTTCTGATGTTTAGTGGGACCTGGTCTTGTATGCTGAGATGAATGACCTAATTCTGAAGTGTCTCTTGTGTCCTTAGTCATCTGCTTGTCGAGGTGGTTTGTATCACATTGTCTTTGTTTGATCCTACAACTTACAATTTGATTTTAGACTCCATTTTACACTTTTCAAAAAAACTCTAGTTTTTGTGAAAATAGGTCGAAACACAAGGGAAGGTTCAATTCTATTTTATAATGTTTTGTAGATTTTTGTAAATATTGTTTGATGATGCATAATCATGTGTCTTTTGGGTTTACACACCTATTAGTTTGATAATGAACACAAACAATGCTCTTTCTCACAATTACAAAATTTGGAAGCTTAAGATCTTTGATGAAGCACATTCTTGTATCGAGACTTTTGTTGTCGTCCCCCTTTTCTTCAACAAGATCGTTGCACATGTTTTTGTAGCTATTGTGAGGGTTTTCTTTATGATATTGTTTCTTCTTACATCTGAGCACACTTTGAGCCTTCAAGACGCATCAAGTACTTTTAACATTACATTGAACGTGACTTATTTGGCAACACCTTTGAAGGATGGAAAAGCTTTACGGACTTGGGTAGGAGGCTTTTTCCACCTTTGAGAAAAGCATAAGACATGACATAGTTGGCGGACTTTGCAACATTGACATGTTGTATTTTCCAGAGAAGTTATTTTCCTTAAGCAACTTTCAACATGTTTTGCAAGAGATTTTTTACGTTAACAAGGCATTGCGAGATATTCTTGAAAGACTGAAGAAGTTTATAATTCTTGTAAGCATAAAATAAGCATATATTAAATTTGGACATGTAGTATGAAGGGCTTAAGGTGTGCTTGTCTATTCAAGTAAAAGCTTACTTAACTAAGTATACTCTCTTGAGTTTGTATAAGAAAAAGTTTATCAGATGTCAAACCAATAATATATTAAATAGAATTTGCATTTGTCCAGCCATACAACTTATTTTTGAAGGGATAGATTGGATATTTGTGTCTAACATGATCTGATAAAACATAAAATTATGTTATACTTACTTCTTTAAGCAGAAAATCAAAATCAAACACATGGTTTGTTGAATTTCGACATCTAACATAAAGAGACGTAGGTATGTGAAGGAGTTTCAAACACTCTTCTACCCTCCTTTGTAATAAAACAAGATAGAAAGAATCCTAACTAAGGAGTACCTAAACTATTTAAATATCAAAGAATAAGTTTATTACATGAAAATTACTATTTTCTATCATTCATAAACTTTTGAGAATGTCCTCCTCTTAAACTTTATCTTCATTTCTAGTTAGCTTTCTTCTAGGATCTTCTTGAAGTGAATGATTCCCTCCAAGATCACATCACTATAAACCCTTCACTTGCTCTTGCATTTGGTGTAGTATTAAAATTTGTTTTCCTTATGCATTAGCTAATGTGAGATGATACATTTGTGACAAAAAACTAGTTCATTTTTTATTGATGCTTGGTTGGACAAACCTCTTGTGAACCTTTTGAATATTGTTTATAGTTTGTGTAACATTCAAGAGAGGATTTGGTGTAACATAAATAATAACATATGTGAATAATAACATTTACATAATATAATATTTGTTATAGATTTATGTTCCCCAATAAATGGTTTGAAATCAAACTAAAAGTTGACCCATCTAACAATACATATTAGTTTACAAAACAAAAGTTAATGTATGCACCTTTACAAAAAGCTAACTAAGTAACTCATAAGTTGCATGAAACTCAAAAAAATACTTCATATTGTATAATTCACCTTTGAACTTGTTTATAAAAAATGTATAAAACTATGTGAAGTGAGTGGTATCATAACAAAAAAGTAAATAGGTTTATCATTAAACAATTCACAAGTTGGTATTTCAAAAGAAATAAAAGATCTTAGATGTATCTAAGTAACTGAATTTAACTCAATAAATAGTAAGGTGTGTTTGTCTAAAAATCTCTTTAACTTATCTTTTTCATCCTAGGCATAATGTTGAGCTCAAACATTCTGAGAGGCGTCCCTCACCTTTGTGCCATGAATTCTCAACATTTATACTGATGTGAGTTGATTTTAGATTGACACATTTTATGGGTTCCTCTTTTGTTTATGATTTTTTAGATTAACAATTTAAGGTGAGAACCCAAAGAAGATTCTCACTGGACACAAACTTAACCAAGTGGTTAAGTAAGTGTGAAGGTTCACTTCTAGAGGGCAAAGAGAAAACACAATTATATGATGTTGATGATGAAGAGGTGCGAAATTAAAGAACATATAATGGAAAGAAACAAGATGGAAAACGAATATGAAAGGAAGAACACAAGAACATAAAAAGGAAAGAAAATGGCACAAATAAGAAGGAAAAAGATGAAGAGAAGAAGAAAGCTTATGGAAGAAGAAGGTTGTCTCGTCACTTGGAGAATAAGGTACTCCAAAATGAGTGGTGAAGGAGCTGCCACTTGAGGTGTTGCGCACTCAAGATAAGACCCAAAATACTAAGAGACTAAGCTCATTAATCACTCTTGCAGAGTTTCCTTTCTATTTCAAAATTCAATGTGTGAAATACATGAGACAAGGCACTCTATTTATAGGAGAGAGTGTCTTGGAGAACAAGATATAGGGGTATGGGTGTCATTTGTTAGAAGCCTTATAGAAGGTAGGTCAAAGAAACCCTAAACCTAGAAGCACTTGTCATGAAAGGTGGGCTTGGCACAGGCCCAAATTACTAAGCACACCCTACTCAAATTACTAAGCACATCCTACTCTAGTTTATTCTTCTATTTGGACCCCCAAAGTGAGCCCAATTTATTTACAAACATTTGTGTCTTGTAAGAAGACAAGAAGGAAAAACATTTGATGCTCTGGTCTACCAGTTCTTCTTCTGCTAAGGTCCTTCCGATATTTGGTGAGGCCTTGTCTTGAATGTTGAGATGACTGATCACAGTGTGAATTTTCTCTTGTGTCATTGGTCATCTGCTTGGCTAATTGGGTTGTATCATATACCCCCTCAAGGGAATTTGAACTTAGGGGTGTTGAAATAAAGGAAAACTAAGTTCAAGATGGGGTGAATTGTACTTAGAATATTTTCGCAAATATTTTCCAACAATTTAGAAACAATTTTAACAAATTGTTTTGAAAAACAACAGATTAATTTTGACGTTGAAATACATTGATACTAAAATGAATATGTTTTATTTAAAGACAATTGATTAAAGTTTTCAATACACAGATTTTAGAACAAAATCTTATAAATCAGAAATACAATTGAAATGATCTAAATTTGTTTTAAAAGAAACAAATATTTGGATTAATTTAAGAAAGTTATTTTTGGAATTAGTAAATTATTTTTATGATCAAGAAATACTGAAAAGATATTTATACAAATTATATGATAGGTACAAAATTCAGAAGTATCAATCAATGCTTTAAGAAAACATTTTATTATTATGCATAAATTTTATAAAGCAGAGGTAAAGAACATATAAAAGACATCAAGATTTTATATTGATTCACTCACAACAAAGCTACATTTAGTTTCACCTCACACCAAGGTGAATTTCACTAAAACAACACAATTTCTTTACAAGAAATACAAAACAGTTCTTGAACACTACAAGAGTGGTGTGTGTTCTTGAGGGGTTCAAGATCATCACTTTTGGTGTGTGTTTCGTAATCTAGGTTTGATTACATAGTGAATTTTCAATGGTTAGCCGAGGACTGGATGTAGCTCTTGGTTAAGAGTGAACTAGTATAAACCTATTGTGTGATTCTCTCTATCTCTACTCTTATAAATTGTTTTAACTTGGTTTCATATTCTGATTGTATAAACAACTAGTTGTTTTGTGAAAACAACAGGTTGATTTGCTATAAATAACCTTAAAAGAGAAATTTTATTGAGTTGAACAAAAAATCAATTGGTTGATTTTTCATAACTTTTCACTCTACTTCCAAACTTTGCGAAAATCTTGTGAAAACAATTTACTCCCCTCTTGTTTAGGCCACTTATTTTAACAACCATTTGGTCCAATTGCAGTCCTATTTGCTTTAAAAACACTAGGACTTCATACATGAAAATCAAAAATAATTTTTTGTTGTTGATTGTTTAGTAGTTTGTGCTCGCATAATCTAGAGTCCAATATTTCTTTATATACATTCATATCTTTGTGTTAGTTTAGTTGTTGAGTATATATATGCTATGAAATATATATATTTTTTAAAATAGTTAGATTCAGAGTGATTTCTTGTTTTTCAAGTTTTTCATAATCAAAGCATGGTTCTTTATAAACTTAGAACTGGATAGATGAATATGATGAATAAATAAAAAATGGAATGTTTTATAGGTTAAATTATAATTCAATATAATAAATATTAATATATTTTATTTTTAGTATAATAAAAAAATTACAGAATCATTGTATAAAAAATTATTTTTAATAATTTTTTTAATTTATTAATAATTAAGGTGATTTAACACATTATCTTTAACAATTGTCACGTGTGTTTACTAAAAAAAATTAGTATCAGTTATCTTAACCATCAGTAAAATTCAAATAAAATAAACAAAATTAAAAATCTTATAATAATAATAATAATAAATTATTATTATACTAAAAAAAAATATTAATATTTATTACACTCCATCAATAGTTCTTATTATTATAATTTCGGTAGGATTCTATGCCAAAGATTGTTACATATGATTCTTAGGAATAAGTAGTATCTACCTAATTCTAGGTTTGTTTCTCGATAAGGTGGGTACTCTCCTAGACCCCACTTTTTCTATATCTTTTATTTTATTTTTATGCTATATCTTATTCTACAAATAATTAACCAAACTTATAATAGAATATTAACTTAATTGAGATTACATGCTATATAGTAATGTCTTTATATACTCTCTTTTTTTTAGAAAAATAAAATAAAATAATCATAAGATTTCATCTAATATGTGAAACATGAATAATCAAACATGAAAACAATGTAAAAACTATATTTCGTGACTCTAACATTTTCCAAATCAACACTAATTTTAGGTTTTCGGAAGTTGTCTCATCCCTTCCTATACTTTCATCTTTTCTACCTAATTTTCTTTAAACAGATAAGTGCGACAAAAATGAATCAAGTTAACGTGGGTCTATTCTAGAATCATCTTTGCTTAATCTTTAGATTTTGAACACTAACTAAATTTGGTTGTTTTGACTTTTATCATCACCAATCCAAACTTAACTAAAAAAAAATCTCATTTTTATAGCTACTAATACAAACTTCATCTAACACCTCATAAATACTTCTAACTATAACAATACAAGTTCTATATATTTCTATACAAGCTTAGGATTTTTTAAAACATTCCCAATACATTATTAGAACTTATAAAAATACAAATATTTACAATATAAGTTTCAAAAACAACACTCTAAAGCTTTATAAACCCTCTGACATTTGTATGATCATTTGTTCGTGTATGTAGTATAGTCATTGCAGTTCAAACACAACAAGAAAAACTAGGGTAAGCTAACGAAAAGAAATTTCATAACATATCTAATTCATGCAAAAGGAACTAATCAAACAAATCATTTATAAACATTTCTTTAGATGTTGTCATATAAAGTTTCAATATCAATTTCATACATTCATATAGACCACACATGGATCTATTTTCAATCACAATCATTAAATTTGATTCCAATCCCACTTCGTCTTCCGGAAAACTTATTAAGTATGCCCCTACCAGAGACTAACACATGATCCAAAGATTACCAACGAATCTAATAAAAAGGATCTGGGTATGTTCAAACATCCAATATCGATTGTCTACAACGGGACCCGATGTGTATGAACTCTCTCTCATCTTCTCCCCACCTGATATCTTAGTCTATATGACTTAGATCATCAATGAAGCTAGAGGATCTCTTTTAAAAATAGGTTTTTCATTCTTAGTGCCATTAAACAACAACTCATACATTATCCCAAATGTATGACATCAATTTCATAAAATTTTCATCATACAATATCATTCAAAACGTGATTCACAACATTCAAAAGTCTATTTAACATAAAAAAAAACAACACTTAAATAATAAACCATCAAAATCTAATATTTCTACAAGTTTAAATAATATATAAACAAACAACATTCCTGCAAGAAAAATTGAATAATGAGACCACATCCAGATCTTCTAGCCTATGGTGCTATTAAAAATTAAATTTAGTTTCCCTTACCTTAATTACTTGTTTTCCAAACAACTTCTAGAATTTTATCCCCTTAGTCTAGATAAGCTTCTAGATTTAAGGGTCTAATGCAAGTTATTTAAACATAACAAAAATTCAGTATGTAGTAGAATAAGTTGAGAGGATTACTCTTTTCAAGTGACCCTACCAAGATTAATAATTAAAACCTAAGGAAAAAAAAAGAACAAAGAATCCTTAGAACAAAAATGAACTCACTCTGTTTAAAAATATGATCGAGTAGAAATGTTCTTTATCTTCTCAGTTACAACGTGGATCGATCAAATTCTAAAATCAATGAAAATTGGAAGAGAAAATTAAAAATAAAAGGAAAAAAAAATAAAACTTGGGAGAAGAACGTGGGGTCTAAGGTTTTTTTTAAGCTGTTATACTTCACAATCCCTTAAATGAACTACTAATGTCATTATTATTATCACCGTTATTTATGTGGGTACCAATCTAAACAAGCAAGTTTAAATGGAGTATTTGTGTTGTTTCTTATATTTTATATATGATATTAAAATTAAAAAATAAAATTATCTAAATTATAAAACTAAACCATATTAAAAAAATAAAAGTTAAAACTGATATCCAGCCACACCAGGTTGGTCAATTCATTAGACACCCAAATTACGATTTTTATTTATCAAACTAAGGTAATTTTTTGAAATAAATAAAATTTTAAACATTTATTGAGATGGATAAGTAATGTTAAATTCACACAATTTTATTGTAAAAAAATCGTCTTAATATTATATGATTTTATTCTATTTAAATTAAAATTATATTAAAGTAATACAAATTTAATATAATTAAATTTTAATTGAAGTCGTGTCGTGTCATCGATTTTAATATTACTTAAAATTTTATTATATTGAAATCGTACAACTTAAGTATTTGATAATTTTTTTAAAAATTATATATTTTATTAATTAACCTATAAAATTTATCCTAGTTTCAAAGAAAATCACATGCAAGTTTCAAATTCTCTGTTTTAGGCATACAAAAAATCAACCTCTTTCCAATTTTATTTTTAAATTAAAAGAGAGAAAGTTTTATTCTCTTCTCAAATTTATTTCTCTTCTTTCCCTTTTTGTCAAACCTGGCATAAAATTAATTATTTAATGGAAATAGTTCGGTTATAATAATAAATTATAGATGATTAAATTAAAAGACCAAAATACTATATTTATCATGAAAAAGCTATTTAAATTTTATATATTTCATAAATATTTAAAGACTTTCCTCCAGTTATATTATTGTCACTTTTTAATTTAAGAAACTAGTTCATAATTAATAAAAAAAGATAATAACTTGTTTTAAGTTGAAAAATAATGAATTATCTTACATATATAAGGAATTTTTCATGTTCAGTTTTTTATTTTGTCTTATAGGACACTGTGTCTTTTAATTACAGAAGTATCATGGTATATCCTTCTTGGCTGAAATTTGGTTTATCAAGAACCGATTTTGAATTGAATTTGTTTTATCCATTAACACAATATAATAAATAAATAAATGTAATAATTATTTTAAAATATGAAATATATTTATTGCACTATATTAAATATTATAATTAAAACATAAATAAATTTAAAAATTCTTTAAAAGATAATAGAAACACTAAAAAAATCATAACAAAAACCAATTTTAGAGATAAAAAATAATTAATTGTTATATTGACTAAAATTCATACTAATTTAGAGACTTAAAAAATTATTAGTTTCTAAATTAGTTTCTATTATTGATAAATAATTTTTAAATTGACATCTAATTAGCTACTAAGGTTTTTCTACCAAATTCAAAATCTAAATAATTAATAGTTAAAACCTTAGTAGCTAATCAATTTAAAAATTATTTATCGATAATAGAAACTAATTTAAAAATCAATAATTTTTTAGTCTTTAAAATATTATCTAATTTAGTAAATATAACAATTAATTATTTTTTATTTTTAAAATTAGTTTTTATTTAATAAATTTCTAATAATAAAAATTAAAAATAAAATATAAAAGGAATTAATTATTTTATAAAATAATTAATTAGTTCTGTGATGAACTAAAATATTGATTTAATTATAGTAAAAACTTGAAAATGAAAATGATAAAATTTTCCCTAGTGGAACATAGATATTATTTACCAGATTGTCATGGTTCACTTTTACAAGTTAGAATTCACTTCCCAAGCACACAAATTTTGAATGTGCATCTCAGTTTCTACTATCTTAATATATAATTTAAAATATAAATAAAAATTTAATAATTAATAAATAGTTAATTAATAACTAATTAAAATATACAAATATTAAAAAATATAAAATATAAATACAAATACAAATTTAATAATTAACTATTAATTAATGAAAATATACGTTTTCAAATATAATAATATAATAAATATTATATTAAAATACAAATATATTTAATAATTACTAAAAGAATAATTAAAATATAATTTTTAGTTATAATAATATAATAAATATTACAATTTAAATATAAATAAATTTAATAACTGATATAAAAGTAATTGAATTATATAAATTTAATTAATCTTATAAATATTTTATTTAATTTTTTATTATAAAATTAATTGAATTATATAAATTTAACTATATTATAAATATTTACTTAATTATGATAGCATAATACCTACGTTTATGTAGATGAAATGTTAGTATTTTTTTAATTATTTTTTTTCCTTAAACCTTAATAAATGATGGTGTTGTATGTGCCTAAAGAAAAATTGATATTTGAGTTTTTAACACGCTTTTTAGGATTTTGCAAGTATTTTTTTAGTCCAAAAGTTGCACAGTTGTGTTGATCCACATGAAAAATATGAAGAATTGTTTATATGTAATTATATTTGGAGTCTCGTAAGACTTCTGATGTTTGTTATGGTTTTGGTTTTAAAAGTATATTTTGTACTTATTTTTTACATATTTTTTTTAATTTTTTCGAGTATTATTATTGTGTTTATATACATGAAAATCATGGAAAATGTTCTATGTTAACATTGTATTTGTATTTAGAGGTCTGATCAAGACTCCTAAAGTGACCCACTTGTTATGATTTAGGTCTTAAAAATGCATTTTTCAATTTTTGACAGGCTTTTCAAATGTCTTGCGAGTATTTTTTTTGGACAAAAGTTGTATCATTGTGTTTAGGTTGCTTCTTACTGCACCTCCATAGCTTTTTTTACCATCTCATAAGTTCTTTTATTCCAAAAATACCCTTTTTAATATTTTGGATCACATAATCTTTAAATCTTTTTCTATATCCAAAATTAGCTTTCGGATTATGTAATCCATAAGCTTTTTATGATTAGCTTCCGGATTACATAATCTAGAAGTCTTTTCCATACATAAGATTAACTTATAGATTATGTAATCCGGAAGATTTTTTTTCAGATGTGTGATTAGCTTCCGGATTACATAATCCGAAAGTCTTTTGTGAATATGAGATTGACTTCCGAATGTAACCCAGAATATATCTAAATTACATAATTCATAGACTTATTTCAAATCCAATAAAGAGTTCCAAATTTTATAAATCTAAAGAACACTTCCAGATCCAAAAACATCTTCTGGATTATGAATTATGTATGAGAGTGACACAAAAAAAAAGGATAAAACGGTATTTTCACAATTAGTATAGAGGTGGCAGAAGAAGAAGGTATGGAGGTGTAGGAAGAAAAAGTCTTGTCTATATATATATGAAAACTATGAAAAAAATGTCTATATATAAACATGTAGGTATTACAAAATAGTTCGTTAAATAAATTGAATGTTATGTTAAACTAGCAAAAGATGAAATTATTTGTGGCAAAGATTAGTTTCTGTAGTGGTGTCTTACGTGTTTGATCATTGTCATTGTTCCTCTTCTGTTAGTTCTTCATCGATTGGTGGATTTTGGTGGACAAAACCCTCACATGGATATTGTTGACTGTAATGTGGATCAACAGTAGAGGATTTGTCAGGCTCATTACAAAATTCTAAATGGTAAAAGGATTGCATACCACCATGTGTCAATGCAGGTTTTCCAGAATGTATTTGAATATGTTAGCAACGAGTTCATCAGAAGATGAAGAAACGATTACCTTTTATGATTCATTCAACAATTACAAACCAAATGAGTGTGGTTCATGACCTTCATAGATGTTGATCCTAGAATGTTACCAATAAAACATATTACTATTTCTATACATTCACATTTTCCATTCCTCTTTCAAACTTGATCCAAACACAACAAAAAACACAAGCCTCAATGGCTAAACTTACACAAAAACATTATCATAACGAAAACTAAGATCCAAATCATTGAGAGAACACAGAGAAACAACAACAACAAAAAAATATAAGCATTGTCGAAATTAAAAAGGTGGTCCTAAAATGCTGGCATGTGTCCCCCTAGACCTGTTCTTCCTGCGTAGTTGTTCCATTGGAGTTGGCATGCTTTGCCATCTCCACGGTTCCTTCTTCTTGTGTTCCTGACGATGATGCTGCTGTTGCCTTCTTTCCATCACTTTTACTGTCACGGTATATAAAATACAGTATCAGTTGGATCGTCCCCAACGCTGAACCCACGCCATTAGGTACCTGCACAGTGCATAACAAAACAAAATATTATGTTAAACTAAATTATGTTATTTTGATACGATTTCATTATAATAAAAAAATGATTTGATTATAATAATAACGTGATAAAATGATAAGAATGTGGTGTGCAACTTACAGCCACAAAAGGGTCACGACCTAGAAGACCGTAGATAAACCAAGACGTGCCACAGAGGAAAACAAACAGCGACAGGAAGAAGGGCATAAACTCCACACTCTTGGTTCTGATCACTAGCCTCTGCACCCACACATAATGCCAAACACCAAAAGAGTATGAAAAAAATAATCTCATTTACATTTATATAATTATGTTTTCAAATAATTACAGAGTTTCTAAAATAACGTTTTACTCGTTTTTAATATTAGTCTTTGTATGTAGTGTGTGCGTCAAGAAAAAAGATTTTAGAATTTTTTTTGCATGTTAGAAAAAATATTCTACTAAATTTGTAACGTGTTAGAAAAAAATTGTATTTGAAAGAATATCTTACTTCTTGTGAGAATGAAAATAGAAATGTAAAGAAAAATCAATGATGTGATAAAAAATGATGAAATTGTTACAGACTTTGAATAAAAATAGCTTTATGAAACACGTGTCAGGCCAAATTAAAAACCTTAATTATCTATGACTATTCTATGAAAGAATTATCTACAACTGTTAATAGAAAAATACTATGCTTTGGTGCACATATATTTTTAGACATTTTGTTATCTTTCTACTTATTTTTATTGTTACCTATTTATTTCCGACACAACTTTAATAAATATTTACTAAGACATTCTCTAACCTTTTTATTTTACTAATAATTCACTTCTCAATTCTTTCCTCTCTGCTATGCTTTTAACCTTTTTTTCCATTGAAAGACACACTCAAGGAACTGTCTACTTTTACACCAGTTACCAATAAATATACAGAGATTCACTTTGACTGCATGTGCCATCCAAAACCTCTGCACAGATACCACCATTTTGATTAAAATAAATTTTTCACCAAGTAAACAAATTATTTGTGTTTAAAATAAGATATTTTTTTCTGTTTTGATTGAGTGAATGATTGAGTTATGAAATCCAATCAAGTGAGAGAGTGATGTTAATTCAGTGAACCAAAAAAGGGGAAACACAATGGCAACACTCTTGAAATAATGATTAACAAGAAAGGCAACCTCAAAAGTAAACTTGTCAACAGAAGGAATGATGCCATAATGAGATGATAAGGATGTGAGAGATGAAATAATTCAATGGAGAAAGTGAAGTTAGCTTACCATAATGGAGAGGGGAGACCCATACATGATGATGGAAAAGATTGAAGCAGCGAAGCCACAGAAGAGTTTTCTGGCATTTCCATGGAGAGCTAACAGGGACACCAAAACCACAGCAGAGAACACTGCCACCACGAAGGAGAAAAGGCCAAGAATCTTCGCCTTCTCTTTCTTGGGTGCAAACAACACGAAGATGAAAACGTATGTCACTTCAATCGCTGCTCCTATGCCATTGATTATTGATACTAGTATGTTGTCTGGGGACACAAATGGTAAACCATACCTGTGTATAGTGTTTTGTAGAATACAATCAAAAGAATCAGATCATGGAATATAAAACTTTCATTTCTCAGATTGAACTCATTATAAGAAAACATGCAAAAAGATGTATCTTGTGTACGAGCAAGGAAGAGCAGGAATAAACTATGAGCCAATATTTAGCCAATGAGAGGGAAAACTCAACCACGATTTGGCAAAGTTATGTAACTTTTTTTTCCCTTAACTGAAAGTAATACCTATGGATAAATATAATGCCCCTCTTACCATATGAGATTTACATGACATAAAGGGAAATGGAAGAAATGAAAATGGTAATAATCAACAGAAAATCGAAAGAAAAGGTTTTTTTTTTTTTAGTATAGATGATTAAAGTGAAAGAACTGAGGGAGAAAGGTACCAAGCAGAAAGCAGACAGTTGAGCAGTGTCATAGGGTATGGAACGCCAGAGAACTTCTCTGTGGATTTGTTCGTAATGACCCTCTTGAATGTTACTCTGCAAAACCAAATTTCTCATAAGTTTTGCTCAAATGGGTACCCTACGCGCACAAAAAGATGATTTTTTGTGCATTATAAAAATAGAGAATGAAAAAGGTAAGAACTTCAAACATGGGGTGTGGAAGGAAGGGGAGATAAAGATAGAGTTAAGAGAAGCATACATTGGGGCCAAGAAGAGGAACAAACCAGAAGCATTCCCTGCAGCAGAAAAAGAAAAGTGAGAAACCAAGAACATAGACAAGAAGGGTATGCAAATGGAAGCATTATGCAGGAAGATAAGAGAAACAGTAAAACTCACCAAATATGCCGAACACGAAATGAGCAATATCCATGATGTTGAAGCTTGGAAGTGAGAAGAATATCAATGAGAGTTGAAGAAAGGAAAGAAAGTGGTCTAAAGAACTAGGAGTTTCTTTAGAAACGGTAGGTAACTCATAACTGACTACAATGAGGGGTGGTTTGCAGAGGTTGTGGGGTGATATATATATACAAATATATGTAGAAATGGAAGAATTGAAAGGTAACTTCTTTAGGCACTAAAATAAAGAAGAAAAATGAGATTGATCTTATCCACGAGGATTCAATGGGAGAACCGTTTATGCCCTTCAAAGACAGTGTGTGTCTTTATATATTAACTGCACCAAACCCAAACGAATGCAGATGATAATGTAACATTCATGCTGTGGAGACCAACATGCTCTAGCAGGAGCCAAATCAAACCAAGTGTTCATGGTCCCTCTCTCATTGTCTACACTAAATATGTGGATGAAAAAGAGAGTAAAAGAATCGAATAAGAAAAGTAAAAGATATTTGGGGTTAGTTAAAATTATTTTCACTCTGTTTTACTCACATCAGACATTAATTTTGTCTTTTGTTTGATCAGTGAGAAATAAGATAGCCGGAAGAAGTTAGTATATTTGTTCAAAGAAAGTCAGAATAGAATAACTTTTACAAATAGTGAAACTTACCAATATTATTTTCACTTCTTTTGTCACATTTTTATCCATTTCTTTATTTATCTTCAACTAAAGACCTTTCATCTCTATCTCAATTCTCGATTAGTTTCATTCACTCTTCCTATTTATATATGCTCTCTTAATTCTTACAAGTGATTTTGTTTTTTTGTCTTACTATATTATTTGAAATACTAATGGGGCCTTGATTCGTGTGTGTGTGTGAGAGGGTAGGTTTTACCATTCGTAATAGTAATAATCTTTTATTGAAACATACGGTTGAGTTATTTTTAATAAAAAGATTTTTTTAATATTTCTTTTTATGATAAATAGTAGAGACACCTATTAAACAGCTCCCGCTTAACACTTTTTTCAAGTAATATATTTATTAACTTATTAAGGGATGACAAAGAATGAAAATAAGAAAACCAATGTGTAATAGACTTTTTTGATGCAAAACATGAATAGTGGGAAATTGTGAGTGAAGAGTGAGACTAACACTATTGTTGTTTCCAAGTATGTGCAACCGGGAGAGAGGGATCTTGGTGTGCTTTTTGTGTGTTTTTGTGTTTGATTTTTTGAGAGTGAGAGAAAATGTGAAAACATATTGATTATTCACATAAATGAAGAGATTTGCATCTTGCATTTCATCCAAATACTCTTGTGCATGCATTTTTAAAACAATAGTGACAGTCATTTTTAAAACAATAGTGACAGTCTTGAATGAGTCATGTTTAGTTTGAATTTGGTGCATTGACTCCTTTTTCAAATTAAAGATACACTTTGTGTATGTATTTATATTCACTCACATATGATAGTTGTGCTTGTTGGGAGGTGTGGGGCTGATCCACGGTTAGGGATGGCAAAGCGGGCCAGCCCGTCCCGTATTGGCCCGCTCCGCGCTTGGCCCGCAAAGATGCAGGACGAGTTGGCTCGCCCCGCAAAGTTATTGCGGGCTAGAATTCCTAACCCGCCCCGCATAAGAGCTGGCCCGCGGATTTGCGGGCCAGCCCGCATTCTTTTTTTTTTATAATTAAATATTTATTTTTTTTACATTTTGTTATTAAAAAATTGTCAAATTAAACCTATATATTTGTTATTATCAAACCTAATTTTTTTTTTCTTTTTCAAATATAGTCAATCATCAAAACATTAAGCATTAAGATAAATATCAAATATCACTATTCTTCCACTTCCAAAACATTAAAAATACCTAATTCCAAAACATTAAACATAAACATTAATTCAAAAACATTAAACATAAA
>Ga0123342_1001735_pt1 | contig 36759 bp, 20 predicted proteins | sample Turbeawhitnodule_FD_89960 | JGI IMG/M metagenome (GOLD analysis project Ga0123342, IMG submission 89960) | Root nodule microbial communities of legume samples collected from Mexico - Turtle bean Mexico white nodule | ecosystem: Host-associated > Plants > Roots > Nodule | place: Mexico: Nepantla...
CTTATATTGTAAATATTTGTATTTCTATATGTCCTAATCATGTATTAGGAATGTTTTGAAAAACTTTATGCTTGTATAGAAATAAGTAGAACCTGTATTGTAATAGTTAGATGTATTTTTCGGGGTGTTACATTAGAGCGTATAAAAATATTCTCTTTTTTTATTTATCTTTAACACTGGTATAAAAATACGTAATTGTTTTAAAATTACAAACTGTCAACCAAGTTGAAATAACATGAAAATTCTAAAAAAACACTAAATTGAAATAAAGAAAGTGAAATGAAAATTTTGCAAAAATATTAAGAAAATCGTTTTTAGGAATATATATCTTTCAATATGATAGATATTTTTATGTTTACCTATTTTTTTTTACAGTCATTAAATGTGTTTCAGCTGCTTGATATTTATTAAAAATATTAATTTAGCATATATACTTGAGAGAAATTATTTTATCTTCGAAAACTATTATGAATTAGTTCAATCAGTATTTTTAAATTTTTCCGTAATCAAAATAACGTTAGTTTGTAGATATACTGTTTGGAAAATTAACGCCTGCTACAGTAAGTCAAATACTTTTTTAAAAAAAATTTGCTCGAACATGTCCAATAATATAATTATAAGAAGTTCTTTAACTCAACTTTATATGTCTCACAATGCATTTGCAAACTCAAAAAACTTCTCTCCAATAATATATTGTTCAAAACTTAAATAAGTCACACAATAGAACAAACACATAACTACTTCAATAACAAAACCTTACATGAACCCCATAAACAACTTCCATTAAAATGCTATTGTAATAATTATGTACCATCACTTCGTAGTCCTCACCAAAAAAATGTTTGGTGGTGAAAGATTATTATATGGTTCAACCATTTTCTATATAATAGATATGTATAAAATAATTATTTTAAAATGTTGAGATGATTATATTATTTTTGTATTCAAGTTCTCCATGAATAATAATAATTAGAAAAGGATGGTAAAATGGGGGTGAGTTAGGTTGGTGAGTCAATCAACCAGTTATCATTTAGGTAGAATGGATTCTGTTTTTTAATCCGCCAATCCGTATTGGTTCAGCTCCCCAACCTGCCAACCCAACAAGTCAGAGGCAAAGTGGACTAACCCGTTAACCCACTCTTTTAAGTTTTTGACACTTTTAGAGAAGGATTTCATGCTTTTTAGAATAAAAATTAGTGGTGATCAATGTTTTATATAAAACTTTATTTGCATTAACTTCTTTATACATCATTTCATTAATTGAAGTTTACTTTATTTTGTTAGGTATTAAACATTCTTTCATTAAAATATTAAAATTTGATATTTATTTTGTATTTTTATTGTAAAAAAAGTAATATAAATTATTATAACCAAATAAATAAATCTAAAACAAAAAAGTTACAAGAAATTGAAAAGTGACATGTCAGCCTACTAGCCCGCCCAATGGTAGGGTGAATTACTATTTTCGGCCCATACAATCTTGATAGGTCAGCCTATCTCACCCCGTTTTTTGTGGGCCAATGATGGTCGACCAAAATGTATCGAACTAACCATTTTTATCCCTCTAAATAATAGTAGTAATAACTTTTAGATAATAGTAGTAATAACTTTTAATAATGAATAATTCATAATATAATATTATTAAAAAAAATACGACCATATTAATTATCAAAATGAACTTTTTCCAACTAATTTCTTATAAATTGTGGTTGTTCCATTTAAGTCTTTTAAGTTTATTATATTTTATCTCTTGATACATGTTAGTAGTATAAGTTGAATTGTATATTTTTTAAATTTTGAGCCAAATTGATTATCTACCCTTTGGTTGATTAAGGACAAAGTAAACGAAAAGTAAAGAGAATAAATAAATAAGTAAATGTCATTAAAATAAAGTTGGATTTTAATGTGGTTTATTTTGGCATTACTCAAAATCTTCATTAAACGTGTTACTTGGGATTGTTCGCCCACTTAATCCATTTCATTTCCGAAATTTCAGAACAACAAATGCTTTATCTAATTCCAAAAACAAATAAAAAATCAAAATGTTGTCTAGTCTCAAACTTAAGAACTTATTACATACCAAATAAATTAATGAACAAAATGACTATACCATAGAAAGGTTACCTTTATTCGAAGTTTCAAATTTGTTTATAGGGTTTTGGAAAGATAACATTGATGAGTGCTTTAGCGGGTCTAAGAGTTTTAGAGTTCCAAGTATTCATAGGAGCTTTGTTGACATCATTAGTGACAACGACCAAACTTATCAGAAAAAAGAAGATATGAAGGAAGAACATTGATGACCATAATGTTGCCAAAAATATGCATAGGACACAGGACTACAAGAATATGAGTAGAATAAACTATTACAATTATGAAAAAGAAAGTGAAATAAAAAGAAATACGGAAAGACCTTAAGAAAAACTGAAATAAATCAAAACAAATAAAAAAGAGAATAAAAACGAAATACAATTAGGATTACGAGAAAATGAGGAATTAAGAAAAAATAAATTAAGAAGAAAAAGAAAGACCTTAAGAAAAAAATGAGATCACAAATATCCTTTAAAAAAAGAAGAAACTCAAAACAAATAAAAAATAAAAAACGAAATACTTTATTTTAAAAAATAATATTGGAGATTAAAAATAAACTTCAATTAAAACATCCCAGTTAAAAATAAAGATTACAGGAGTGTGTGAAAATAGTGAAAAGTTAATTTTTTTATTAAATTGAAAAAAAAAGTGAAAGGTATAGATATTTAAATGATTTTTAGAAAAGAGAAATGAAACAAAAGTTAGAAATTTTAATAAATTAGTTTTTATTTCTCTTATTGTTTTAATTTTTGGTATGTTTTTGTGTTTAATTTTTACTTAATGGAGTATGAATGATGCATGGGCGTTGAAAGTTTTTTTGGAGTTACATAATGATTGTAAGCACCCATTGATCGATTATGAAATGTTTTCTTCCACGTGATTTTATCCCTATCCTGTGCTAACTTCATTTGTTTATCCTCATCAAACTACATTTTTTTCATGCAAGTTTTGTTTGGAAGAATTATTTCAGAGTCAAACCATTACAGAGAAAAAGAGATGCTAATATGAGATACTAATAAAATAAAAACGCACCTCGAACACAAATCAAAACACAAAAATTTAACGTGATTTAGTCGTCAACTGCAACTTACTTCCACACGAACAAATAAATTTTATTTATGTCCTGTTAGACACACCAATATGTAACAATTACAAGTACAATAATTTTTTAACTAAAAATTATAAAAATAACACAATGATTAAACTTATTTACTAAACACGATGTCTAATCAACCCAACTCAATTGGTCCTAACTTCATAATAACAATACAATATTTAAAAACTTTCTACGAGTGTGTCAACTCAACTTTTCATTATTTCTTCACCTTTTTTTTTCATCATACAACCAAACACAAGATTATATAAATTGCACTTTAATTATTTTTTTCTAAGTTTTTAAAGACCAAAATGGACATTTAGTCTTGCATAAATTGAAAAAAGAATTTAGGAAAAATAATAGTAGTTAATTGTGTATGATAAAAAAATAATGTAAAGAAGGTGGTCCAATAGTGGTTGAAGAGTGAAGAGAGAAGGTGATTTGATATTAGTGGGTGGACCCAATAATTTAGAGCATAACTTTTTGGTGTATGGAATGAATTAAAAATTATATATTCTATATACAGTAATGTATATATTCTCCAAACCATTTATGGGTGAGGCAGGTCCATGCAACCTATGATATTCAAGTCACATCTGGTGGGCCCCTGTGGGTGGAATCATCCTCCGCGTGTCACCACGGAATCTCCTCTCTTCACATTTCCCTTTCCATTACACTATGCTTCTTTTCTTATACAAACAAAAAACAAACACAATCATAATAACTTCTAATAATGATAATAACAAAAACACTCATTTTCTATTTTAATAACATAAATTATTATATTTTAATATAAAATATTTATATTATATTAGTTTAATTAAATTTTAATTCTCTTATATTGAATATTTTTATTTAAGTTTCTATTAAATATTTTTTATTTCTAAAATATTAAAAAAATTATATTTGTTAATTAAATTATTATTTGATTTTCATGTTAACAGAGTGGTGTGAAAAGGATTTTTGTTTTCACATATGGTGTTTCTACATATATAAAATTGGGAGATTATGTAAAATGACAATTTAACTTAAAAAATATATTACATAATAAAAGATTTTATTGTGACGCAGTATAGTTTCTTGATTGCGATATGAAATAAGTACTTATCTCAACGATGTAAGTGATGATATAGATAAAGGTCACGTGTCATCTTATATTAATTACAGTATTATACTAATTATAAAATATTACATTTTTTAATACCTAAAAATAATAATAATCTACCAGTATTATTATTATTATTAATATATAATAGTAATAATCTTTATTATTTAACATATTTTCAATTAAAACAATCCAAGTCATTAATCATTTCAAATTAACAACACTGCATTTTATTGTAAGTCCAAAACTTTATATTTCTCAATAAAAAAATTACAGTCAAATCACATATTTAATAGAAAAATTAAACAATAAAAATTTAATTAAAAATATAAATACTCAATAAAAAACGAATTTAATAAAGACTCAATTTGAAAATTATAAATCTATAATAAACTTAGAAATTAATTAAACCTATTATATTTTATATGTTTAATACTTTTTTATGTGATAGTATGATTTTTTAATTTTTTTCATTATTTTAAACATTTTTAATTTTTCATATTTAAAAAAATTAAGTTATTATAATATTTTTTGTGTTTGTTGTTTTGATAACATGTTATTCTTGAAATGTGTTATTTTTATAATGTTATTATCATTAATCTAGTAGAAATATCTATATTAACTTGTTTAAAAAAAAAGTGAAATTAAATTTTTAAGTTTATGATAAAAAAATTATGTTAATTTTTTTATAAATCTATTTTATATATTTTTGTCCAAATTTGTACTCATAGTGAATATAAAGTACCGAAATGTGAGACACTCCCCACTATAAGAAAATCATTGAATAAAAACCAATTTTAAAAACAAAAAAATAATTAGTTGTTATAGTGACTAAATTAAATATTATTTTAGAGACTGCAAAAAATTATTGGTTCCTAAATTAGTTTATACTATTGATAAATAGTTTATAAGTTGGTATCAATATTTTTGTTAACAAATTTAGAATCTAAATAATTGGTAGTTAAAACCTTTGTAACTAATTAATCAATAATAGAAACTAATTTAGAAATCCATAATTTTCTTGGTCTATAAGAATAGTATCTAATTTAGTCATTATAACAACTCATTATTTTTGTCTCTGAAATTGGTTTTTATTCAATGAATTTTTAGTAGTGTGTTTTCTTTCGTTTATTTTTAATTTCATCAATAATGCTAATAAATTATAAATATCATGCACCATAAATATATTATTTGTAACATCCCTATTTTTTACCCATATTTGATAATATATTATGCATGCAATATCTAATTAACATATAAACATATACTATTTTCTCATTTTGTAACATATAAACATCCCTCTTCTTAGGGAATTTAATATACATACACAAAAGTTTTAAAAAAAAAACATTCAAAATAAAACATCTCATCCTCTTACTTCTCACTGATGAGTTCTATCACCTGCAACATCATTTGCTCATGTGTAAATTAACACAATCATCACATAATAAAGAAAACAAACACAAAACAAAGTACAGGATAAGCTAGCTATTTTTAAAGTTCAAATATAAAACTTTAAATATCAACATAAACCATCAGTATCCACACAGCCATGCGCATAAACATTTCAATATTTTATCATCTTATCATTTCATATGACAGTGTAAATTCATAGACCTGAAAGACCGAATTATATTTCAAATCGCAGTCAAAGTCATATGAACTTCCATCGACTCTCACCAATTGAATAACTTCATCTATGTGAATCCATTATATCAGTAGAGTCATAATGTCTCATTACGAGCATGACAAATCAATACACCCTAACAAAATCTCAACACGGTATTTCCTTTCCTAAAAATACTATGTTTTGATCACACTTTCACCTCATTACATACATCATGTAACACATCAATACACCACCATTCAATCACATCATATTTTTAACTATTTAAACAATCTAAATATATCTCAAAACTCACTTAAACACATAACTAAGTTTCAAATATATGTTCTCTAAATCATTCATAATCTAAAATCAAACAACCACTTCTCATCAAACATCTCATTTAAGTAATTCAACAAAATATTTAAAAATAGTTCAACTCATTTATATTATATTTTAAACACTTTCAATTCTCAATCAGAAACACTTTCAACAACTTATTCACCTTAAAATTAATATGAAATATTGAAAATCAACCATTTCAGTCAATATATTACTTTACTCTTCAAAAGACATAATCCTGCAAGCAAAAATTGGAACGGGTGACCACGTCACCCCTACATCCAAATCTTCTAACCTAGGGTTATTAAAAAGAATAAGACTAGTCTCCCTTACCTAACTTGCACCACTGATAGAAAAATCTAACTATACTACTAGGATCCTGAGCTAACGAGACTATTTCTAAAGATAAAAGCATCACATGCAAGCTTAAACTAAAGACCTAACCAGATCAAAACTAACTCAAACGAAAAAGAGTCAAGAATGAACTTACTCTATTTGAGATTTTGATCGGGCAACCTTGTAGAGTTCAAAGCCAGGAATCCAATGACAGACTTCGATTGTCAAACTGATAAGCGAGGATATTAGAATCTCATAGAGAAAGGAGAGAGGAAAGGAAAAAGGAACAAAAATGAGCTTACTTTATTAGATATTATAATCGGGCAGTCTTGTAGTCTTCGCTGTCAGGAGTCTAATGACCTACTCCGATTGTCAAACTGATGAGCGAGGAGAATATTAGAGAAAAGACAGGGAAAAAGAAAATGGAATTTTAAGAGAGATGATTATTCTTTTAAAATGAAACTTGAATAATTGAATTTTTATTTATATACATTTTAAATTTAATAATAAAATATTCAGATGTCATTTTAATTATACCACTTTTACTCTAAAACTATTTTTCTCAATGCTTACATTATTAACTCATATGAAAAATTAAAAATATAACTTAATTACAAAATAGTATTCGCTCTGTTAAAAGAGTAATAGTAATTTTGTATTTATATTTTAGAACAGCAGTCTTTTTAGTCTTCTGAAATTATTTTTCTGACAATATATTTCTTTATATACAATTATAGGTAATTGATATAATGTCACTTATAAAGAGACACATAAATATTATAAAATAAAATATTTTAACTAAATAATATTGATTAATTATTTTTTAATCATTGTGTTATAATCTTAAAAAACATTCTTTTATATTGGAAGAGCTTTATGGTCAACCTGGTACATAATTTTTACAATATATAAATATAAATGAGAAACATATATTTATGCTTATTATTTTTAATTAGCTTGAAATTTTAAGTATATAAAATAAAATGTTAGAATGATACATATTTTTAAGAAAAATACTAAGAAATGTAGTCATTCTTACAAATGCAATTAATTTTAATACAAAAAATTAGATTAATTCATTTAAGAGATGATGTAGAGGATTTTAAATACTTAATTTAAAGTTTAAAACATTGAAAAACTTTTTTCCATAGTAAAAGCTGTATATGAATAAAATAATATAATAAATATTTTTTTTTGAATAAAGATATTATATTTACACCCATAAATAATATATTATATTTACACACATAAATAATATATTATATTTCTATAGTATTTATATTTTAGTTATAATATTTTTCACTTATAATTTACATATATTTGCTCTTATTTTTTTGTAATGATGCAGTGTTTATATTGGAGGTTGGATTGTCAATTAGGTTTGATTAAGCCCCCTCGCCTAACGCGAATAATAACAAATCCATATTTTATATGTATAATGTATTTTATTAAGAAGACATTTGGAACAAAATTTTTGAGTTTCATGAAAAATTATATATATATATATATATTTCATTTTAGTAAATCCAATTTTTTCCCTTTCATTTTTTTAATAAACTTTCTTATAAATATTTATAAATTATAAAAAAACTTATAAATTAAAAATATCTTACCAACAAGTTAAAAGATAAAATTTAAAGACAACTTTTTCACATATTAATTTACACATAAATTATCTTTAACTTAAAAGAAGAAATTCATTTTAGTTCTTCTTCTTCTTATTACTGATCCAAGTGCATTAATATTGTAGATATTGCTCTAAACATACGTGAAGTTATTGAATCCTATCCACATTTTTTATTCAATTATATAATTATAGTTAAAAGTATTGATTTTAAATAGTTTATGTAAGTAAATTGTAATAAAAGATGTAATTGAGTTTCATTAAAAGTTTAAATTTTGTTATTATATAAAATTAATAGATTAAAAATAATATTTAAATAAATATAAAATCTTTAATTTAAGACTCACTCTTGTAAAAGAAAAAAATAAAGAAGAGAGAAAATTATATATCTCTCTCTCATCTCGCCATCTTCTTTGTCTACCTCATCTCTTCCACAATCTGATCACACCATGAAGTAGTTAAGGAGTTATGGTACATTTTTACCCGATCAAATTTGTAAACAGAGTAAAATTATTTTTACTCTAAAGACCCATTTTTCTTTCATTTTTCTTATGATTTAAACATCAACCTTGATGGAGACAATTTACAAAACGGTTCCTCTCAACTTTTTTTACCTTAGCTTGAAATTTGATGATGTTTAGATAATATGCCTTATGTCCTTGGATTTCCCTGCTGGACCTAAAATTATCACTAGAATAAAGAATTTCAAGTCCTTAAATTTTCATTAGAATAAATAATTTCAGGTAAATGAAGTTTCTTTGGTCGAATAAAACATTATTGATAGCTGATTTAGATAATAATCTAATTTGAGATATGTATTATGCTTTTAAATATAAAACTAAGTAAACTGAGGTTGTTTGTGGTATGATGAGTTTGAGTAGTTTATATTTTATTGAAATGACTGAAGAATGGTGTTTGAACGGATTTTAGTTTGAATTGATTTTTTGAATTGTTTATAAGTTGTATGACTAGATTGTTCTTGAAGAGATATTTAAAAATGTATTTAAGTCTATTGTTGAGGTTGATTCTATGATATTCTTACTAAAGTAAAAATATCCTTGTATTTGACTTGTTTTTTATTTTTGTTATCGCTTAAGCGAGCCTATTCTCATCCAAGCAAAAACTACACTAAAAAATAAGCTCTTTTGGCCTCGTTTTCGGTCAAGCGAGTCCATTATCGCTTAAGTGTATTTTCAATGATTTGAATTATGCATGAATTTTTTTTAAGTAAAGTATACATTGGTTTGTAAATTCAATTGGTTTGTTGAAAATTTAAATGTTGTGTGGTTGAATGATGTACATGTACAAGTGATATTGTATGATCAATTGAATTGTGCAATTTCTAAATGATGTGAATGGAAGGTGTATGAGATTGATATGATTGTGTAATTAATTTGAGAAATCTTAAATAATATATGAGTGATTGGTATACATGGTATGTGAATGATGTGCATTGTATGAGAACAATGAAATTATATGTAATTGAAATCATACATTTAGGTATAATGTATGAGTTGTTGGTTTAATATTAAGTATTGACACTTATGTTTTAACAGGAATTCCTAATTTCATTGATGATATAAGTCGTAGACTAAGATAGCAATAGGTTAGAAGTTGGTGAGGGAATTCATACACATTGTGATCACTTGTAGTCACGCATATTAGATGTTTGAATTTATCATATTCTTTTTTATTCGTTTGTAAATTTAAGTCTTGAATATCAAATGAGATGTTAGTCTACTTAATACGAGTCTTTCAAGTTTAATTGTTGTGATCAATATTGAGTATTATTGTATGTGCTTTTTTTTATACAAACTCTGATAACAATTCTGTGTGCATGGAGAACTTTGAAAAAATAGAGTAAAACGTTATTTTCTTTTATTTTTTGGTAATTTTTTTTTGTATCTTTTATGATGTTACATTTAATGATTATAATTATCAATTATTGTGATAACGTTAAATTTATTAATTAATTTTCACTTTGTGTTAATGATCATAATTATTTCATGGAAATTGGTAAGCCAAATATTATCTGAATTTGTTCCGTTGCTGAGGAAACTCTACCGAGTTTCTACAATCATGTGTTTTTTCTTTCTTTCTTTTTAGCCGAAAATATATCCGTTAAAAGTGGTAGTCACAAATATGTTTAACATGTCTCTTCTACTTTTTTTCTTTTTTTGTTTCAGGGTGAATATTGTAGATGTGGATAGGAAAATGTAAAAAAATATGGTATTTAATTATATGTGAAGAAATACTCAAACAGATTTAATGGAGAGAAAACTTGTGATATAATAAAAAGAAAGAGAAAAGCCACATCTAAAAATCATATTTCATAATTTCACCTTTAATATCAACTTTATGTTATATAACATTGACTACCTTTTAATTTATATATAACTAATTATGTTTACGTTATCTACGTATATAAATATAATATAATCAATTATATGTACGTATATATATATATTAAATGAAATTTAATAAATAATAATATCATACAATAATGAAATAGTAATAAGAAATAAGAAATATTAATAATAATAAAAAACAAAAGTAACAAAATAACGATAATAATAAAATGAATTAATATAATAATAACATTTAAAAAATAACAATAAAACTGAAATTAAAATTAATTAACGATAATGCAAAATAATTTAGTTATTTAATAAATATATTATTTTCTAAATTTTCTAAACTTATTATATTAATTAAATTACTCACAAACTTTCATTTTTTTCACTTCTTCAAATCCATTTCCTAATAAAATATCCCCTAATTAAGAAACGACAAACTTAGCTAACTCTTCATCATCAATCTCCAAGTCAAAGATTACTTTTAGTTAAACAGTGTGTTGTTTAGTTAAATTTATTATTGAAGTACTATTTTAATGAGAAGTAATTATTTTAAAATTACTGTAAGTCCTCTTTTATTTAAAATTTATGAAAATAGATAAATTTTTAAAAAATATGAGTATATGTGAGTCCTGTTTGAAAACATAATTGCAAAATGAAGAAGTTGTGTTCTAAAATACAATTTTAGTTTTTTTTTTATCTTATTAAAGTTCTGGTATGAAACACAATTTTATCATATTTTAATTTTTATTTATTTTTTTCATCAGGAAGAATGTTTTTATATACTTTTTATTTTATAAAATCCACTTACTAGTATGTTTTCACATTTTTGTTTTCTTTTTCTTTTGAAGAAGTCGTTTAAAGAGTTGCCATTTCGTTTACTTTAGCATGATTGTTTATTTTTGAAGTTTTAAAATCCTATTTTATGTTTCGTTGTATTTTTTGTTGTAACTGCCTGTAGTTTTTTTGAATTTATTTATTTGAAGGTTGAGATCCTCACGTCATTGGCATTTGAATATTTATGAATATTTAGAAGATTTTATGAAATTCAATTTTATCCAATTTAAAATAAAAATTATTGATATACTAATACCGTCCAAACGTTATTTTTAACCGTCCAAACCTTATTCTTAATCCTTAAATAGGTCATAAAGAAAAAAAATATTAATTATATTCATAACAAAATAATTAATTAAGTCAAAATAATTTAGAAAAATGTTTTTATTGTCAGAATTAAAGTCATAGTAAAAAAATTATCACATAAACAATGATAAATAGTTTTTTAATATGTACTTCTTTAACTCATTAAATTTATTTTATTATAATAAATTTTTTTATTTTAATGCTATTGTCAATTAACACAAATAATTTGATTAATTAATTAAACTAAGTAAAGTCATAAAAATAAAAATTACAACATTATGTTAAATTGCTTTAAAAAAATTCAAAATGAATAAAATTCAAAAGATTACAACCATACAACAACAAAAATACAAGTAAACATAAAATATTATTTTTTAAATTTAAAACTAAAAACATTACAAATATTGAAAACAAAAAATAATCTTAATCCAATTCAACACTCTTTAAAAAAAAAATCTAAATACTAAAGTCGTCCACCTGATACTCTTTTAAAAAATATAAAAATGTGCTAATAAATACTTACTCACACGACTATATTAAAAAAAAAGATTTTTTAAAAATCAATACTTTAAAGCACGAGTTTTTTTTTTTTTTTTTCATTTTGAAGTTGTATCGGCATAATTCTTTTAAAATGTATCCATTTCCATAAATTGTAAATAAAATTACACCAGTTTCTTAAATTTGGGCAGAATTTCAATACACGCACACGGAAAATGTAACGACGACCAAAATCCTGGAACATTGGCATGTATAGAAAAGAGAAAGAGATAAAATGAGGCGCAAAGTGGAAGACACGCAAAGGTGAATTGAGGAGGAAGACAATCCAAACTTTATTTCTATTCTACAAAGCACACACTCATCATCATTATGAACCAGAACCCGCTTTAGATACTATACTCGCAACAACCAAAATCTTCACATAATCTTTTTCTTTTCCTTTCTCTCTCTCTTCAGCGGCTCTTATACACCATTCTCACTTCACCCCTCTTTTTAAATTCTTCATATTCCGTTCTTCACTTTTCGCCATATAAAAAATACTCTACAACTTTTCATGGGGTAATTTATTAGGAGGACAAAAGTGAGTGAGCAACTCAACTCTGCAGCTACAAGAACACCACTTTTTCTTTATATTCGCTCATGATTGATTATGTTTGTTTCTTTGAATTTTTCCTTACCTTGCGTATGTCATTTATATTAAATTAAATTAAACTGGCCCCCCTTAAATTTATTATTTTATACATACATACATACTGATATTATATGTATATAATATTGTTGTCATGAATGTAACATTAAGGTGTGTTCACTTATTGGGGTGTCCTCTGTGTCTAAGTTCTTGAGAGGTGGGTGTAGCTTTTGGGAAGGTTGACATGGAGGAACGGTATGAGCCATTGAAGGAGCTTGGTTCTGGGAATTTTGGTGTGGCCAGGTTGGCCAGAGACAAGAAGACTGAAGAGCTTGTTGCGGTCAAATACATAGAGAGGGGTAAAAAGGTAAACTTCTTTTGCCAAATTGGCAGTGAAATTCCATTGATTACTACTGAGTACTCACTAATGCTGTTGTTGGCTCAGAGATTTTCTTTGCATTGATTGTTCTTTTTTCCTAGCGATCTGAATTTGGAAACTACCGGTTTTGTTTTGTGTTTTCTTCTGCTCGTATATGAATTATTATATGATATCTCTGGACCATGTTTTTCCTTTCAAAATCTTAAATTGGATGTTCAATGTTTCATCATATCAATATGAATCAAGGTACAATAACAATGGTTGGAGTTTTGAAACTGTTAAGCAGAGGAGCTGTTTTTCCTGGTGATATTATTTCTTTCCTCCTTTTGTTTCTCAACTAGTCAACTCTCTAAATCTATACTGTATTGTACTGATTGATAGTTTCCATGAAAGTCTTATTCAGTGTCATCTCAAATAAAATTCTAGAATCAATATGCTGCAACACATAGAGTCTCCAAAGTTCACTTTTTATTCCCTGCGAGCAATTGGAACCATTTGTTTGCTTCTTCTTTTGAATTTCAAGTACAGATAAAAAAATTGAATGCTGTGGTTCCTCTTAATGTCCTTTGCCATTTGAAGTTTTGACCGTCCTTTGATGAATGAAGAATTGTAGTCTCGGATGTACATAAACTATAGAATGATTTTTGTTGTTCTCACTATCAAGCTTATGTAGCTTACACCACCATTCTCAACGAGAAGCTTATTGTCAAAGCTTAAAGGGATAACATTGATTTTATAGTTTTGTGCAAAATCTTTCTCATGTGTTTTTCTTCTTAGTGAGCTGTGTTTATGGTACCAGATTGATGAGAATGTTCAGAGGGAGATAATTAATCACCGATCTTTAAGGCATCCAAATATAATCAGGTTCAAAGAGGTAAGAGCTTACTTTTCTTCCGCAAACTGCCCCTTCGTTAAATTTGATGGGAAATTGGGCATTTTGAGTTAAGCAAATGGTTATCTGCTCTATTTTTGGTGCCTGCTACTCTCATGTTACACTCTGCTTGAAATTTTTTCTCGTAATGTGTAATTTTTAGTTCCCTTTGTATCAAGTTGTAATTGTTGACATAATGTGCACAACGTCATTAAGTGTGTTGCGTTATAGCTAAAAGTAATGGGCCAATAATAATTTGCAGTCAGACAATTGGCGTTTACATTATTAAAACTGATGTGACGTACTGTACATAATATTTTCGGCATTATTTCTTCAGCAAATCTTGCAAACCCAGATCACCTATATGAAAATATCTGCAGAAATCACTAGGACCAGTACCTTTAGGAGAAACCATCAAGAAGTCAAGAAGATAACCTTTTCCCATAAACTTGACTCGTACCATTAGAAAAGGAGAAAAAAGTGCTTATTAGTATCATTCCCTTCTTTTAATGCTGTAATTTGTTTATCTATCCTTATGCATGGGCTACGATCAAATTTTACTCCAGTTAGTCTAGCATGATTGATGACTTTTTCTATTCAAAGCTTTCAGAACTCACGTACAACAAAATGCTGAATGAGATATATTTTCTGTAGGTCTTGCTGACCCCGACTCATTTAGCCATTGTCTTGGAGTATGCTTCAGGTGGTGAACTTTTTGAGAGGATATGTACTGCTGGTCGATTTAGCGAAGATGAGGTTGTAGAATCTATAGTGAAGTTGATTTATCTTTACTTTTCCTTTCATGAAATCCGTATTCAGGAATAATGTATATATTCATATTGACATTTACCAAGTGAATGAATCCCCTGCATTGCAGGCAAGATATTTCTTCCAGCAGCTAATATCCGGGGTTAGCTACTGTCATTCAATGGTATGCACTCAGAACTCATTCTGTTCTTTATTACAAGCTCATCTCTTATATCATGTTATACTGCCTATTTCAGGAAATTTGTCATAGAGATCTGAAATTGGAAAACACTCTCCTGGACGGAAAACCATCTCCTCGACTTAAAATTTGTGACTTTGGTTACTCCAAGGTTAATACCATTCACCTACAACAGGCCTTTTGAATATATCACATGCCTTACATTATATTACATTATATGCAGTCCGCACATGTGTTTCTTATAATTTTTGTTGACTGTCCTATCTATTTCAACATGTAATTGTAGTCTGCTCTACTGCACTCTCAACCTAAATCAACAGTTGGAACTCCTGCATACATTGCTCCAGAGGTTCTGTCACGAAAGGAGTATGATGGGAAGGTATTCAGACTTAGTGTTATTTCCCTGAGGAACTTGAAAATCATGTCTAGTCATAACCCATGGCAATTAAAAGCCATGGTTCATGGTTTGACAATTTAAACCATTCCCACTTCTATTTGAAAGTCCATCAAATGATCCCGAATGCTCAATTTCTTAAGCAAATTGGCCTTTCTTTTTGTAGATTTCAGATGTTTGGTCCTGTGGTGTGACTCTTTATGTCATGTTAGTTGGTGCATACCCATTTGAAGATCCAGAAGATCCTAGAAATTTCAGAAAGACTATTGGGGTGAGCTCTTGTTAGTTGTTTAACTTAACAGTTCATTTATGGTTAATCTAATGTAGAAGAAAGTTTAAACTCTGATTCTCTGGTTGGTAGAGAATAATTGGTGTTCAGTACTCCATACCCGACTATGTTCGTGTTTCTTCTGAGTGTAGGAATCTCCTCTCTAGCATCTTTGTTGCCGATCCTGCCAAGGTATGTATCTAATTATCCAAAGAGATACATCTTCTCTCTATCCCTCTTCTTATCACATCATAACATTTTTCAATTTACTTTTTCTTTCCTTCTTTAAGTGTCATTTAGTATTTTGGGTGCTGATAAATCATTTTTCTTCTCTAAAAGCATGTGTACTAGTCATACAACCTGTAATAACAGAACTACAGTTTCACTGTAATGAACCTTAAATCAATCAACATTTCACATTAAATGGAATTAGTATGGATTTATCAAACTCATACCAACTCACATTGATTTTGTTCTACAAAATAACGAGAGTCTCCCCATTTTTCAATCTAACTATTTATGATCCTTGTTGAAGAGGATCACCATCCCAGAGATAAAACAGAATCCTTGGTTTCTGAAGAATTTGCCTAAAGAGATAATCGAAGCTGAAAGAAAAGGATTTGAGGAACCAAAGAAAGACCAACCAAGCCAAAAGGTGGAAGAAATCATGAAGATCATACAAGAAGCAAGGGTACCAGGACCAGGATCCAAAGCTGGTGATGGTATTGGTGGGCATGGTGGTACTGGATCATTAGATATTGAGGATGTCGAGGAAATTGATGTTAGTGGTGACTATGAAAATGTGTGATGGAGACCTTGATTGGTGGGTGGCTAGATTGTCTATAAGACATATAGCATTGTTAAGATTTATCACATTGTGCAACACTTTTATTCTAAAGATACATATTATACCAGGCTTGAAATAGGATGTTGTGTTTATTAAATGAATAATATTAAGAAAAGGCTGCTATTAAAATGTTAAATGATTATAATAAATGGCTTGGTCCACAAATTATATTTTTCTTAATTTACTAAACTGTTTTTCAAAGAACAAAACTATAATAAAAATATCAAAATTTAAAACAAATAATACTTTAGATATGATTAAAAATCTTAATCATGATGTTTGAACTGATTTGGAATCAGAAGATAAATCTTGCATGTAAAAATCGAATCCACATCCACATTAGTTTAAAAAATTTCAGAAATTAAAAACATTTTTTTAATAGTCATTACTTGCGTGTATGTATAAAAGCATATTTTAAAGAAAATAAAAAACAAAAACAGGGAATTGAGCCCGACGTGAATCGAACACGCAACCTTCTGATCTGGAGTCAGACGCGCTACCATTGCGCCACGGATCCGATTTTATTTTGTAGTATTTAAATAAAATAATATATCATTACAATTAGTACTCAGACATAAAGCTGATATGCACCCTCTGAACAAATTGTTGATTAGGATTAGGAATACAAATGAATTAAGTATACATAGAAAAAAAAAAAAACCAATTTGGATTCACCTCTATCATCATTTTACTTGACGAAGACAATATGAATAGTCAATAACTTTTTCATTCAAATTTAGATTAATTTGTATTAAATATTTTTATCATGGCCATCTAATTTTATTTTCCGTTTGCCACATGCTATTTCATGTCTATGTCTTTTCTAAATCAAGCACAGTATTTGTTGTGATTATAATACCAAACAAACACATGACTAAGAATGGGCCTCATTATATTATAAGATATCATTAATCAAGGTTTTAATTGTATATGTATAAATACAATAATAAACAAGAAGAATGGTAAATGTTTTATATTACATTTGTTCTCGTTAATTGTATTTAAATGAAACATTAATAAATTATTTTCCACGTGTTTAAAATTTACATTACTTCTCCAAATTTCACATTCTCAATAAGATGTTAATATCTTGACACTTACACTATATTAAAAATAAAAATAAAAATAATTCTTTTCTGAAATATAAATATAATAAAATATAAAACAATTTAAAATTATATTATATCACATCATAATTATAAACACACGTGTTAATGTGCATAATTATTAAAGTAAGATATTTCCATGGAAATAACTACTGTATAAATATTATGCTAATGGCTACAATCCAACTCCTTTTCTCATTTTACAACAAAACAAAACACTATTACATAAAATATCTACACATGTCACTTTCTCATTATAACAAAACAAAATACCATTATGTAATGCATTCCTCACTTTTCTTACTAGGGTCTGCCTAAGTTGCTCCTTATCCTCTCTCGGTCAACAATTTCAAAGTTATCAGGTTACTAAAACTCACATTTTCTATACTATATCCGTTTTTATTAATGGGAAAAAATATTTTCACTTATATAAATTATATATTAAATTAATTATTATCTTAGTATTTTTGTTAAATATTTTTTATAAAATAAAAACACATAACAAAATGTATACATCATCTAAGATCAAAATATTTATAAAAAAAAACATATCATTAAAAAAATAAAAGTATTTAAAATTTATTTTAATTTAAAAACAAGAAAAGTATAATTTTTTATGGATAAAATAAAATTAGTAATAATACTATCTAAGTTATAACACTTGGAACAAATTGTTAAGCAAAAGTTTTACCACAGTTCATTGTTTTCCAATTAGAAACACAACCCTCTCATTCAATGTTTATTTCTCAATTCAATCAAGATAAGTGTTTCAGTATTTCATACACTGAATCAAGCAAAGTCAATTTTGGTATTTGTGTCTACCTAAATAACTGGAATGCACACACGGATCACTAAGTAACCACAATATTCCTAATACTTTTGACTTAATAAAAATTATGTGAAATCGAGTGCACATTAAATTTGGGTAAAATATGATTTTTATTTTTATTTTTTTAAAGAATGTTTAAATCCAGTTTTAATCATTTAAATTTTCTTTATTTTCATCAATCAAATTTAAAAGTACTTTATATTGGCCCGTAAAGTGTATTCTTTTTACAATTTATAGAATCAATTTTCTATAAATTAAAATATAACTTAAAAGAATTTAAGAGAATCTTAAACAAATTTAAGAGAATATTTATGATTTTTTTTATGACAAATGATTGTTGTTACTGAAGTCTCAGTATGAAATATAATTAACATAAAAATATTTATTTAAAAATAAAATTAAAAATATATTTATATTGTTTAAAATAATTTAAATTTATTAATTTTTTTCGTAGAATAAATAATCATAACAACGTGTGAGATAACAAAATAAAAAATTTATTATGATTAGTTGTCATTGAATATTTAAGACTGGTAAAACATGCCTGCTTGACCATTTTGGTCTAATATGTCGTCAATGACTCACCAAAAATGAGGTAAGACAGAGGGTAAAGTAGTCTGCAATTTATTTCTATAATTTTGTTTTATATATATATATATATATATATATATATATTAAAAACATATTTAATCATGTAAAAAAAACTCTTTAATTGATTAGTTAATATTTTTAATTAAATAAATTAAAATAGTTATTACATTTATATATTAAATTACTTTATTATAATTAAAAATTATTTTTTAAGTGTTAATTATTTAAGTTATAACAATATTATATTTTTGTATCGTTTAAATAATATAATATAAAAAAGGTAATTTTTTCAACCGTTAAAAATAGGTCGGATTTACAATAGAAAATACCTCTCAAACACGCTAATTTGTGGCAAACTCAAGTGTTAAAAGAAAAACATAGAAATTAATTACAAATGGATAAAATAAGTTTGCAAGGTCAAAAAAAATCTTCCAACAGCATATAAATTTTAAAACAATGACAATTAAAATACCAAACATGACAAGACTTAAGAAGTAAATCAAGTATGAGGCAAACTTGTACACTTGTTTTCAAATTTCATTCTTATATAGTTTCTTCACTTATTTTGAATTTTATCATTTTATTTTTATATCAAATATGGGTTGTCAAGTGAGTTTTGGCTTAGAACTAGCTTGTAAAATTGTGATAAACTCTGTTGATGTTTTCAATTGACTAGGTTGCTTAGGCCTATACCATTGAACTAGCCCAAATTGACGAGTTGGGAAAGGAACAAGTTGAGCCATAATTTTTTTTTAAAATTAAAAACTAAAATAAAAATAGTTTAAATAGTTAATTTTTTATATTAAATTATTTGAAGTTCAAACATCTAATAATATTGTAACTTAAATCATTAATACTTACAAATTAAATTTCAATTATTAATTACAATAAAATAATTTAACATGTAAAAGTAATAGTTATTTTAATTTATCCCATCGGGTTAATCAATTAAAAACCTAAATTTTTTTTATATAATTAAATTTATTTTTAATATATAAAACTAATTTTTGAAAATACACAATTAAAAGAACAAAATTTTAAAAAAGTTAGTGGACGATCAAGATTTTCAACTTACTTTATTATTATTAGGGACAATGTTGTCTTGTCTTGTTTTTGTTGGTGGACCAATTACAGACTGAATTGATGAGTTTTACACACTGCCATGGAAACTGTGTTTTTAAACAAAATGCGAAGGACAATTTCGAGATTTTGAAAAATTATGGGGTGCAGAAAAGAATGATGGGGTATAGGAAGAAATACCCAATTACGCCTATAGATGTAAGTTCAAATATCGTTTGCTATAAGGCCGCTTTTTCCTATACCTCCGTACTTTTTGTGCCACACACATAAGTTTTTGTATTAAAAAAGTGTTCCTCTATAAAAAAAAATTTAAAATATATGATGTTTATGGTGTGGTGTAGTTTATATTCTAGATTATATAATCTGAGGTTTTTTTTCTAATCAGGAATTAACTTTTGGATTATGTAATCCGAAAATCTTTTTTCAGATTCGAGATTTACTTTTGGATTACATAATCTGAAAAATCTTTTCAAAATATGAGATTAGCTTTGGATTTTTAGTATAGGGTGCCACAAGAATGTATGAAAGGTGCATGAAAAAGCAGCCTTGCTATAATTTTTAAGACCAAAGGAATTCAGCCTCTCCTTATAGGACTCCTCTCATCCCTCTATGTTCACAATGTTAACTCATATTTTTGTATATTTTTCTTTATTGTCTTTTCTCTATTCGATTGTGATCTCCGTTTTATGTAAAGAAGAAAAAAATACGAGATTATGTTATTTAATATGAGACTTTAAAAAAAACAGAATTTGTTAAAGAATAACAAACTTGAGTTTTTTCATTATTAAATGATCAATTTCGAGTTTGATTTTTATTGAAATAAAAGTCGTTTATTGTGTTTGAGACGCGAAATGAATTGTAGATTTTTCGTCTAACATAAAACCTAAAACTTATATCTTTAGTGTGAGATGTGTTAGGGTTGACATGTAAGTGAATTCCCAAATTTGATATACAAGTGGAGCCATGACAATTCTAATGTGATGTGGCATAGAATGTTTGGGTGTGAGGAAGCTTGGCATCTTAGATTGTTCTTTACCCCTAACTAAATACAAAGAATAGAAATTACTAAGGATTTGTTTTTGAAATTTGAATTAAAGCAAAAAATAGAAGGAAACAAATTGAAACGTTTCTTTTTAAAAGTTTTTCTTCTTTTCCATTTTCAATCTTTTCACCCAAAAAGATTCTTCACACAATAATAAAATTGTAGTACTTTCAAATTTTCAATTAAATCCTACATTATACATAAATTATTAATAAAGGTAATACTATATTCTTCTCTTTCCATTTCTCATTTATTATATTTTTTTACCATCCTTTAACATATTTTATGGTGCATATCGACTTTTATGTTATCTATTTTGATACCAAATTTACCATTTAAAACTTAAATACTCATAAGACCAAATATAAACAATACAAGAAAATCATCAAATAGAAATCAATTTTTAGATACTAAAATAATTAGTTGCAATAATAACTAAATTAGATACCATTTTAGAAATTTTAAAAAAATTGATTTCTAAATTAGTTTCTATTATTGTTAAATAGTTTCTAAATTGGTATCTAATAAGCTACCAAGGTTTTAACTACCAATTATTTAGTTTCTAAATTTTGTAGCAAAAACCTTAGTTGCTAATTAGATACCAAATTAGAAACCATTTAACAATAATAAAAACTAATTTAGAAACCAAACATTTATTTAGTGCCTAAAATGGTCTCTAATTTAGTCACTATATCAACTAATTATTTTTGTATCTAAAATTAAATATTAAAGTAATAGACGCTTAAAGAAGAGTTTAAAAATAGGTTTTTATAAATTTTATACACATTAATAATATATAAATTAATAACTCGATTTAGATAAAAGATTTTATTTGAAATCTCATAGATGTTTATCAAAAGAACAATTATCTTAATCTCGTAGATTCTTATTAGTGATGCCTTGAATTTAATTAATATCTATGTAATAATTCATAAATTAGTTTAATAGTTACATTAACAAATTCATACTATACAAATTTGTCTAGTCACATACGCAATTTATGTAACTTGTTATATAAGGTTAAACAATATATAGTCACTCCATAAATTATTCGTCTTGATACATTTATTTGGTTAAAGGAAGAATATAATATAAAAAAGTAAGACAAATTTAGGATTGACTATAAATATAAATTTTAGGTTTGAATATGCGTTTATTTCTATATTATATGCGTTTTTTTTTAAATGATTGTTTTAGTCTTTAGACGTGACTTGACTTCAATAATAGGATTGACAATGTTTAGATGATTAAAGATAAAAGCGTAATTGTTCTCCTCCCAACCTCCAATTGTAGGGTGTTTATATGTTGACACTACATACAATAATAAACATTATAATCAAATAAATTAATATTTTAATTTTATTTAATTTATTTTTAATTAAAAATATTATTATATCATTATAACGGGTTGCAGTATATGTATTTTAATTTCTGGGTGTAAAACAAATATTTTCCCAACTTTTACAACACCCTTTCCTAATCCTCTATTGCATCTTGTTCACGCAAAGAAGCCTCTCTCACCATACCTTCTTCTTTATTGCATCTCTCTGATCAGAATCCAATCACTTGATTTTGACTGCGAGAGTTGGAAGAAAATGGTGTAGTTCAAATTGAAATTGGAGATGTTGGGATGGTCCCCTAAATCCAAGAGATTGACCTTTCCTCTTCCTCTCCCACACCACATATCCCAACCTTGGTCTCCTAAGCAAAAAAAAATTAAAAAATCAAATGCAACTACTTTTCTGCTTCCATCTCATGAAGCTACTTTTTAATAAGAATGATGGTAAGTGGTTAAATTAAAAATGACTTATTGTGAAGTCATAACTCTATAGAAGTGAATAAAAAACAACTTTCACTTTAAAGTGCCAATAGTAATCTGGATGTACAACTTTAATTGTCACCAAGACAAAAGAAGTTATGCTAAGTTGATTAACTTTTTTTCATATTTAATAATTACGTTACTTCGAGAAAAGATATCCTAACACTATTTAGAGACAAATTTGGTCATTATCTATTTTTGTTTACTATAAGATTTCTCTTAACAATTTCCTCTAAATGTTCATTCGTCATGCTGCTATTCACATAATAGTTCTTTTAATGTATTGTCTTTTTTATCAATCATTGCACATCAATGTTTTTTTTATATATATCTTGTATCTTTTTTTGTTGTTGTAATGTATAATCTTACTGTGTTGAGTTATTCGATGAAAACACAAATTTCCACCAAGAATTCCAATTAAGATGCAAATCTATTAGTCTGTGATGACAGTCAATGTGATTCACTTGTTGAATATTGCAGAACAATATCATAGTGTGCTGGGTCTTCTTCCACATTCATTCAAAGATCAGCAAGGAGACAACCTGTGCCCTAGCTCTAATAAATTATTTTCTGCAGCAGAATATCTCAATATCATACAAAAAAAATGGTAATTTCTCTCTTCCATGGATTAATTTTTGACACCAGTGGTACAAGTCATGTTTGTTTTCTCTCTTTCACACTTCACTTCGTACAAAAGAATCAAGGGTATCAAAGTCAATCCTCTTTGTATCTGCAGTGGTGCGTTCTTGAAAGTGTTCCATATACGTGTGATACAGTAAATAATTTCATCCATAAAAAGTGTCCACTCGAAAACACGTTGTTACTTGAAGTGCAGAAAGTTATTTGATTTTTTTAGAACTAAAAATAAAAGATTAATTTTTAAAATGTAATAATGTCTTAAAAAAGAAATTATTTTTAAAATTAAAGTATTTCGCACGTCTAACCTTAAAAGATGATATGTTTAATTTTGAAAAGTTTGAATAATTAGTTTGAAGGAGCAAGTGTCTAATAAAAAACAAAATGTGTTCACTGCAGAAGCAGTACATATGAATTGTAGTGGGAAACAAGAAAGCTTGTCTCGCGGAACGACAATGTTGAAGTGGTGTCCTAGAGTGGTGCTCTGAACCAGCAAGTGCAGGTTGGGAGAGTGATAACTGATGAATGTCAATAAGACAAAATGGAGGAAGCAAACAAATACTAAAGAAGAAAAGTACGTTAAATAATAATTTAAAGCACCAAAAAGGAAAAGTTATTCAAAGAAAACCGACAATCATTTTAGATGGTTTTTCTATTTAAGTTCAAAAACATAATTTCAAGGAAAACAACAAAAGCTATAAATTTATGAGATAATTACTATTTGAATTATATATACAAATTGAAAATTCCTATTTAATCACTTACTGGAAATAAATAAATGGCTTTTACATTATTCTTCTGGATTAGGGTTTCACAAAAGAGTTTAAAGGCTGACCAACATTGATGATTAAGAATAGGCAAGGAGGCAATCAAAAAAACCTAAAATAGTTGCTACAAGGAATGTCATCTCTCTATCACTCATTTTTTATCTCATTCATATTGGTTTGAGTGTTGAGGTTTATATAGTTGACATTCCTGCCATTATTGAACACAAAACAATATCATTTACTCTCATGAGATTGCAATACGTGGAAAATAATTGTTGTAACTTTTTATTTAGATGTTATATGACAACTCATAACAAAACACCAAAAATATATAGAAAATATTAGTATAGAAACTATTCTAGAAGACATTATTTGTCTCATAATTGGATTCCATGCATGCAGTGAAGAAAATCATGAATTTACTTTGTCTCATAGTCCTATCTAACTTGATTAGTGTACGTAAAAGGGAATCCATCACTTAATAGATAAGTTATGAATATGTTAAGATGGTATGATCTGATGTTTGAAGAGTGTATGGACAAATTGTAGGTAACTGTGTGTTAATGATTCGCCACAAAAAAGAGTGTATAGGTTTTATTCTTTATTTGCTGTAATTCCCGACATTTGGCAGAGGTGGTTACGAGAATTACGCTTCCCATCCTAGCAACAGTAACTTAACAAGACTTTACAGATAAATCACCGAAGCCACATGAAGTCAACTGTGCTATCTATTCTAATATTTTCTTTTGTTGCAACAGACATTCGTTTTAATAAATACTGATATCAGAACAACAACTTGATTACTGCCGCCAGTAGAATCATCCAGATAACTTTTTCTTTCACAGATCATTTCATCACAATATTATTGGAAATGGTAATCCTTCCTCACCATAGTCATGCTCTAATTCATAATGAAAACAGACATATTAGCACAAGTGAAAAAAAACGAGTATAAGAATATAGGAATCCCACATACAAAAAAACTTATGTATTATTATTTTGATATTTTGAAAAAAAAAATACAATTCCTGTAAATAGATAGGAGTGTAAAATAGAAAAACATACTAACAAAACTGTATATAAACTTTTGGCGAACATGAGAATGAATGTCTATATGCTTTGTTCATTCATGTATTCATCATGTAAGGTAGCATTATAGCCTATGTGGAGCGGCTTGATTAGTACAGTACAAGACAACAATGACAGTAGGTTAGAATATGAAGATTATAAAGAAGAAAAGTGATTCCTTTTAGCTCACATGTAGTGGTGACGAAACTACGGTATTCAGTTTCAGATTAGGAGTGTTTTTTTTACTAAAAAAAATAAAAAAATAAATGATAATCATTTAAAAGGTGATACAATTCTTATAAAAACATTAAAAACACACATCCGTACTTAACTCAAGCACCCAAAAGGAGTGTGATACAACACTTTTCTTCTTGAATTTCCATGATATGAGAGAAGTGTCAAGAAAAAAAATACAAAGTTCAAGTGGTAGAACGTTTAGTTTCAAGATATGTTTCATGTGTAATTCATGATAAAAATAGAAATATCAACACAAGTGTGAAAAGAAGATAGAGAACATACATACCAAAGAAAAAAAAATTCATGTATTATTATTCTTATATTTTGAAAACAGATGTAACTCTATAAATATAAATAGATAGGAGTATGAAACAGACACAAAACATACTAACAAAAATGTATGCAAACATAACGTGTTTATACTACTTGATAACAAATTTATCACGCTTTTGCATATTTAGTGCTGGTGCAAAGGAGAAATGTTATGCTGATGCAGAAGTTTCTTTATGTTTGGAATGGTTCTACAACTGTGTATATAAAGAGTAGAGGAGGGTTCTTCTATGCACATGATTTTATATGTATTCCTTATATAAGGTTGATTTTATGATTAATGGTAGTATTTTTTTTTTCTGGTTTTAAAGAGAATTATGGCTTTTATTTATCTTTTTCATATAAAGGTTTGAGCATTCATAAAGTGTTTCAATGTGTTTTTTTTTTTAATTTATTAATTCTTTGTCAATTAAAATAACAAATTTAAGAGTTATTAGAATTATCTATTTCTTTGTCTTTAATAATTTTTTTTCTAGTTATTTCCACGGGCTTAACATTTTCAAAAGAAAATGTGTAGTTCATGTTATAAGAATGAAAAGCTACAAGCTTTCAGAAACGAATTTAGCATTAGAAGACAAGTCTGTTTTCGTACAACTGCGATTCTAGCAGCTTCAAATGTTCATGTACCTAACATGCGCACCGAATGATATGTGCCACCTGTACGGTCCAAAGTGGAAACCTTTTAAATGGTAAAATTATTAAAATTTATGTTCTTTCCAATTTTCTTTTTTGGATGGATAACAGATTCAGGCTTATAAATTTAGCACAAGAATATGTCAACACGAGTTCCAGTCAGCATGATCTGCAACGGTGGTACATGAATGAAAAATTCATCTAATCTTATATTATAGGGGCTAATAATATACTTAATTTTACGTGTTCATTTAAATTGGTTTAAATATATTTTTCATCCTATTATTTTTATATAAAATTAGTTTTTATTTTTATTTCTATTTTAAATTTAATTACTTTATAGTAAAGAACTATTAAAATAGATTATTATATTTCTTTAAATGATAAACAATTTTTTAATATAATATTAAAATATTTCATAATAATGCATTATTAATACAAATATTATAATATAATTTACGATTAAAATTCATTTGTTAAAACTTTATAATTATTTATTTCAATAATTTTTTTAATAAAGAAAAGAAAAACTAATTTTATATTATTTTATATTGAAAAAACATATTTAACTTATTTATGTTTCAAAATGACATTCATTCTACGGAATATGGATTTCTGACACTATTTTTTTTATTAGCAAGAAAAATAAATTAATAAATATGAATCACTTAACGGATGATCCAATCTTAATACGTCTTAGATAAAAGTCCACATCAATCCAAAGCTTAACAACTATCCCTCCCAAAACTACAAAAGGAAAATCAACCCAACCAACCAGTAATCACTTATTTTTAATCGAAAACACGCACACCAGAGGATCAAGACACCGATCAGAAAACACAAGCAGAATGAACTCTATGGAAGTAACCCAAGACCATACCTTCAATTTAGCCAAATAGAAGATTTCAAAATGATCAATCATTCTTCCCTTGAAAATATGTTTATTCCTATGACGTCAGATTTCACTAACCAAAGCAATTCAAATATTTCCAAAAGCTAAGTTGACAGCAGCAGGAGCACAAATCAAGTTAAAATGCAAGAAATGTTAAACGGGCTCAAGAGGATCAACTGACTTCACCCCTACCCAATCATAGCACAAATTCCATACTAGCTAAGCAACTCTACATTCAAATAACAAATGATTTGTGATTTCCTCTTTCTCCCTACAAAAGCAACATACCGTGCTATCCACCGAAATCTCACGTCTTGCCAAATTGACCTTGGTAACAATTTTGTTCTCCAGGACCCTCCAAGCAATAATATGAGCTAAAGGTAAAGCCTTAATTTTCCAAAAAAAGTTGTACAAACTCGAAGACTCCTCCTTTAACGTGCCATTTAAAAAACCATAAGTTGAGTTAACAGAATAATCAATGCAATCACCATCCTTCCAGACCCATTTATCCTTGGAATCCAAAGAGGGGCTCGAAAAGTGAACAACCCCAAGAAGTTGAGTAACCAGATCCGATTCCCAGGAAAAAAGACTCCTTCTCCAAGATAGATCCCACACCCAAACATTATTAACCCAACCCTTCACACAAAGAGTTTATGGCATCTTTCAATATAGATAATGAAAACAACCTAGTAAACATGTATTTCAAACTGACAAAACCTAACCAATTATCTTTCCAGAAAAATAACTTCTTTCCATTACTGAACTTCCACCTGAAACGATCTTCAAAAAGACGAACCCCAAACTTCATGTTTTTATACCTCCTTCAGATCTATCCACTAAAGTGAATCTGAGTTGAGTTGAGTATCACTTACACAATTAAATTAGTTTAATGTATAATTAATGTATAAGATTCTTTCTACAGTCAAAATGTAAGAAATTTTGGCATTCCTCATGTTCGCTGCCTATCCTGTTCCTGTGTATTTGTGGCATACCTTCTGATTGGCAACAAAAAAGATAATAAGGTTTATTGCCTTTAACTGATACAAGTAAAACTTTTCATAATTAGAAACTCACCGCTTCTAAAGAACTTCTCATTTGCCTTTTGTAAAAATTTACCTGAGGAAAGTGTTGGCAGGTTTTGGTAACTTGACAACCTTTTAACTTAAATACTTTAAGGTCACCTCATGTAAGTATGAAGATTTTATACAGTACCCAATTTATTGTAGGTAATCACAATTCCCATTTTTTATATAATCATATTATAGCTTTAGATATTATTAATTTAATATTTTTCATATTATTTAATTATAATTTTATTTTTATTATATATTTATTTCTAAATTCATCACATAAAAAAATATATAATTATAAAGTTGTCAAACAATATTTTCCTTTATTATATTACGCTACTCATTATTATAAATTTTGCTTTGTTATTTGTGAGTACTATACATCCGATGGTTTTGTAGGTATGGAGAATACGGTGAAGAAATTAAGGCGCAGTGATGATGGTAATGTTCCGGGAGAAGAAAAAAGTGGGAAAAAAAAGTGAAATGAGAGTGAGTGAGTGGAGATACAACAACTAGAATAATAATTGAAACGAGGAATAGAAGGGTGATATATACACTTTTATATGCCCCAGGGATCTGATAGGGTGGCTAGCTTGGTCCTTAATTCAACCCATCTTTTCCCAAGATACTGAAGAGATTGCTAAACTAAACCCACTCTCACCTGATTTTGACCCACCATTTCACTTTTGACGTGCTACCGAAATGACACAACGATACAAGTTATTTCAGTACTATTCAAAAGACTGCAGATTGCGCCAGGATTGGACTTCAACTCAATTCAATGTTTCCCACTACTAAAGAATCATTGTTGCTTCAAGAGTTTCTATCACCAATGCAACATTCTTTCAGAATATCCCTTCTGTTTCTTTCCCACAAATGTATCTACATAACAACAACCAATTTTTTTCTTATTAATTCTGCCCAATTGCATTGCTTGCTTCAACTAATGCACTTGAATTTCCACCTTGCTTTGCAAGTTGTGTGCACCTGAATTCACTTCATCACCAACAACACTTATACCACCCATCTCAATCTCCTCTGCCTCATAAGTGTTGTGAACGCCATAGAGCACATAGAAGATGGTGATGAGACATGCCCATATGGCAAAGCGTTGGAAAGAGAGGGTTTTGAGCGTGGTTATGAGGAAAACGTTAAGAAAGATGGACAAGGAGGGTGGCCATGGCATGAATGGCACGGACCAATGTTGCTGTTGAGCATGTTGGGCAGTGGTAGCATTAAGCACCACGTGTTGATAGAAGGCAGTGATGGCGATCATAAACCCACCAAAAAGTACAAGACCCCACCATTGCTGCTTGAATTTCCACGCAATGGAGAAGCATAGTGCACTTAGGGAAAGGAGAAAAAGGAACAAAAGAGTGTGCGAAGATGGAGTTTGTCCAGTGATTACATATCGATGGTATATAAGAGCATTGGCTACCATGTAGAACACCAACAGCGTGCCGATGCTTATCAACTCAATTATAATGTCAAGCTCCGTGAACAGTGCAATACATGCTGTGCAAATTCCTGCACCAAGAACAAATTAAGTAAATAAATATCTACGTATTTCTTCAAGGTATCCTTTGCATTTCCCTTCATCTTTTTTCTTTCTTTAATCTCCTCTTATACATCTTTTCTTAGTTATTATATTGTTTTCATGGAATGGTATTCATAAGTGAAGATCTACCCAAGCTCTTTAACTAAAGTTATCCACTTGTTGAGTTTACTATTCATTCACAAAACTGATATTAAAACATAAAACATAGTGAACATAGTTCTTAATTCAGTAATTATTAAAAGTAGTTATACATCAAATAAAGCTATAAAAAACTCATATATGTAGTTTAACTTGAAAGTCGAGACTAATAAAACTAGAGAGCTATAATGAAGAAATTAAATAGTGTGGAAGTTTTTTTTTTTCCATGTGAATAATGGATGTACTTATGACATGTATATCTTTGGCTTTATAATTGTTTTGGGAAAAAGTCAATTGTTTTATCAGAATTTTATGTACTATTTTGGAATCTTTTGACAGTTTAAAAAAAAAACTACTGTATTTTACCTTTTGGGAAAAAGACGTTTTTAAAAGTACATTCAGAATTTTATTTCAGAAAATGAGATGGAAGTTTCTACTTAATTCCCATTGATAAAATTTTACAAGACTTTTTCTTAAATCTATACATAAAATCTTATGACTTAGGACATATAAAACATTGTATGTCATTAAACATTCACCAATACATCTATTAGTTGGTATTCGTATGCTCGTGATACACACGTTAAGTTATTATCTATAATTTCCAATATTAACTAATTATATAAAGATATATGGCATTAATAAAATGATAAATAATTAGTACTCAATTACTATTAATCATCAATTATTTTGATTTCTCATAGTCACTTAAATATTTTTTCTGTTACGACATAATTTTCAAAATAATATATATGCATACATATGTATATATTTTGCCGTGGAATAAAGTTATTGACAACTGAATACATAAACCCTTCTTTTCTAAGACAATATAGGGAGAAAAGACAAAGATAATGTTCTATAGATTGAATTTAAATAAATTATTTTGATAAAAAAAAGCCTTGAAATTAAAGTTTATACATTGTGGCTGAGAAAAAAAAAAGTTTATAAATTGTGAAAGAGAGAGAATCATGTCGATTAGTCAACGAAGGTGGAGATAAAAAATAAAAGCACACACAAGAAGTTTGATACTAAACGCAGACTATTTAATAAAAAAACTGTCAGTAGTTAAAAATAAATAGTGTAGATATTTAAAAAAAAAAAAAACTAACTTGAACTTCAGACAAACACAAATATAGCATATTAAGACCCGTGAAAAGACATCAAAGTACTTATGCTAATAAAAAATGGTTGAGTATAAGGTTATTTGTTTAAACCAAAACTAAAACAAGAGTGTTCATTAAAGAAATGCCTTAATCAAGATACAGTTATTAACTAAAAATTACAACTATATTTTGTTGCAGCATACTGATCAGTCATTTACTGTATCACTACTCATTATATGCATGACAATGAAAAGTGATTATCAGTTTCCGTATCCTCAGGTGTGTGAGTACAATAACATTTATAAGAAAAGTGGACGTTGAAATGTGTATGATTCTTCTAGAGAAAAAAGACAAATGTTCCAATGCCGAATCTGTAATATATATAATGGCTAGAGCTTCTTTCTTTTTGTTAATTAATATTAAGACAGAGGCAATTTGCTTACCCAAAAAGACCGTCGCATTCAATGGTGTGCCTGTTGAAGGGTGTACTTTGGCTAACCAAGATGGAACCAACCTTGCCCTTCCAATAACACAAAGGTATCTTGCTTGGCCTAGCATGGCAACCAAGAGAGAAGCCACTATGCCCAAACTTGCACCTGCCCCTACTAGATTGCTCGCCCAACTCCAACCAATTCTGAGAAAAGCTATTGAAAATGATGCTTTCTCGGATATCTATATTACACCAGCAATTAGCTTTATCACTAACACAACATATATTATATTATATAATATGATGACTAAAGTTAAGGTCAATTTATTCAAACCTATATATTATCAGAAAACAGGAGTTGAGAGGCTTCATATACATATGACACTATCACACTTATTGTTTGATATACTGTACTGACCTTGTTGTATGGAACCATCATGCACAAAGACAGAGACATTAAGCAATAGAGCAAAGTGGTTGTAAGAACTGAACCCACAATTCCAATGGGTAGGCTCTTAAAAGGGTCTTTGACCTCCTCAGCCATGGTTGAAGCGGAGTCATAGCCTATATAACTGAAGTAGACTATTGCTGCTCCATCAAGAACACCTCTAACACCAAAAGGGGCTATACCTTTTGGATTAACCAAGTTTTTGGCACTTCCATTGCAATAACCAGCGATTATAATGAATCCAAAGAAAATCACATGGAAGGCTGTCATGATGAGGTTCAACATGGAGCTTTCCTTTGTACTGCAATGAACCAAAATATAACAATATAAAAAAAAAGGATACAACAAAGCATTTTCAAAAATCCACTGAACCTGGACGAACATTTTAAAAAAGTGTAAATAATTAATGGTTCAACATTATGATTAAAAAAAGTAAAATAGGTAATAAAGTAGTTTGTTAGTTGTCACATAACAGGATAACATATTGAAATGTTTATCCATTGAAACATGGATGGATGACTAAACAGATAGCATCACAACAAGAACAAACATGTTGGAAGCAGGAGAAAAAGGAAAAGAAATATGAGAAATCAATCAAACCTATGACACAAAAAGAGAGTGAGAATAAGAATGACAGCCACAGCTGGAAAATCCAACATGTTATAATCCTTGGGCAAGCCATGGACTTCCACTCTCCACACATTTGGATCATTTTCTCCAAACGCAACGCTCAAATATTCTGTAAAGCTCCTTGCTACGGCAGCATTTGAGAACACATACTCCAGTAGTATATTTGCCCCAGCAAAATATCCCGAGAATTCCCCTAGACACATAACACATAATGAATAGGTAAACGACTTCAAAGGTATATATACTTAAACAAAATCACAATGGAACATATGCATAGGGAAGAAAAGGTTTTGTACCAAATGTTAATCTCAAATAACTGAAAGCTCCTCCTGCAACTGGGACTTGTACAGCAAATTCAGTGTAACACAAGGAGGAGAGAAGGGCTGAAATTCCTGCTATGATATAGGAAATGAAGACTGAAGGACCAGAGTGGTGAAGGGCAACGGAGCCAGTTGTGACAAAGACACCAACACCAAGCATTCCTCCAACACCAAGAGCAACCAGATCATACCAGTTGAGCTTCCTCTTCATGTCAGCCCCAGATCTGTGCCTCACTTGGTTGAATTCCTGGTCTGGGGTCCATGTGGCTAGCATTCTTTTTCTGAGCCTGTGAGGGGTTTGGGATAGGGAATGCAAATAACTCGACAACTTTTTCATGCTTTTGGTTGCAGTGTGGATGTTGGACATTATTAATGTCTTTATGCACTTAGCTTCTTGGCTTCAATAAGGAGTGGATTGAAGGTTTTAAATAAGAAGTTGGAAGAGGGAATAATATTGCTATGCTTGGTTGCTTTCCTAACTGTAGTTGATTATTAAGATGGCCTAGCAAATGTCCCTAGCCTACTTCTGACCAGAAATTATTATATGAATTATGGGACCCATGTTCCCAAACAATTACAATACCCCTAATCTCTAATTAATTAACTATTATTAACTTTTTTAAACTAATATTAAAAAAATTCAACTATATATTACATACTAATTAATTAAAAATATAAATGTAAGGTGGAAAACTATCTAATAATAACATAGAAATTTAAGGCGCCTAATTAAATTCCTGGAAAAAAATTATACCACTGGTAGGTTTTAATTATAGTTAACTCTTAGTTTATAGTATTCAGAGTTGTTCATGCTACTTTCAAGAATATTTATTTTCAACCTCATAATTATTGCCAATTTCCAATTTTGTATATATTTTATTGCTGTATTCTCTTTATTATTATTTCTTAATATAGTTACATGTCATTTCCAGGCTATTCAATCTCTTTTTTTTTTCTATCAAAGCAAATAACGTTTTTCCATAATACCATTTTCATTTTAACAACTTTTTCAATATTTTCTCTTTTGTCTTTTCTTAGTAGCCTAATTAATTATCTCATTGCTTTCCTTCTTTTATGCATGTGTTTTTAGATTATCCTTTCGCTTTTTGTGTTCATCTAAAGTGAAATTGAAGTTAAACCTAGAAGAAATACCAATTAATGAGATTGGTGAATGACCTCTAACGTACTTTTTGGATACAAAAAAACCAACGCTAAGAAAAAAAGGAAAAGAATAGGGAAAGGGTAATTTATAATTGAAGAAAATAGTGGGGTTGTGAGGGGAATATCAGAATATGAAGAGGAACATTTGACCTAATTCTTTAGAATTTTCCCTGGAGATGAAACAATGAAAAGATGTGACAAGCATCCACAAAAGCACCGAAAGATTTCTCTTCACTAAGACTCAAGAATAGTTGGACATGATTCTTGTGAACAAAAATATCACATTGTGCAGTGCGTGGCCACTAATACAGTTGTGAATTGGTGCTTCTGTGGTATTAATTAGAGAAAGGAAACAAGTGACCGTTCTTTATTAGATGGAATAATTCTTTATAAATACTTAATTATCAGTATAATCATCTATCTAAGAATGAATGACAGACCTGTTCATTAAATATTTTCATATATTATTGCAATTTTTTTTACATATTATCACTCTTTAAAATTAAGGTTCAAATCTAGCTTCATCTGTTTTTTTTTTTTTCTTTAGAGGGGACAAGGGATCAGGAGTCATATGACAGCCAATAATTTAGTTATGACTCTCCTGAATTATATGTGAGATACATTCAAATTCAAAAAGTTCATCTTTCGACCTACATATATTTAGGTTAGATCTTATGCTGATAACAAAACCATGTTTAAGATGAAAAAAGAAATTAATTTAAGATTAAATACGTGTTAAAGATAGTCGTGTTATTTAAGTTGATTTAGTCATTTTACTTACTGGGCCAAAAAGGTTACTCTCATTTACGTGATATGTATAGTTTGATGTCAAAAAGAGATGAATCGTCTTTGGAAGACCTTTTGATATTAAATACAATGTTAATGTTTCGATCTCAAGTCCATTCAAATGATATTATCTAGGGTCAATTATCCCATTTAAGATATTATTCGATTTGGAGTTCAAAGTTCCGTCACCGTTTTTGTCTTAGAAAGCATATCAGAGGATTAAGGAAATAAAATATATTTAAAGTGTCATTGACCTCGACTCTTTGGACATATTCAAACAAACCCGATGAAAGAAAGAATGAAAAAAAATGATAAAAAAAATTAAAATTATTTTTTACTAAAACATGGTTATATTGAAGCAAGAAGACACATATTTCAAATAAAAAAATTATGGACAAAAAATTAAATCAATTAAAAAGAACATTTCAAGAAACCCTTCGAAACAACCTTACATACTTCATCAACATATCTCCATATGAATAATCAATTGGATTAACCAAACACCCTTTCTACACCTGACTCTAAATACTAGATTTACATATAGTACTAGAAGAGAACTATATACACATTCTAATGAATCCTCCCAAAAAATAGACCAAAATAAAAAATGAAAATAACATAAATAATAGAGTGGTTATATTGGATATTCTTTTCCCATACTTTACCTTTCTTATATGTACTTAGAAAAAAATACCAAAACATATTTAATCAATATAAACATCATATAAAAAAGTCCCTTATCTTATATACATAAAATTCTTTTGCAGCTGCACTCCACATCTTGTATTTCTTCACCAACCAAGTCTTCAAGCAATCCTTGTTATCTGCACTCTGCAAGAAAGTACCTATGCTCTTGTAGGCACCATCTTTGGACCTTCTAGATAGGAACCTTCGATTTAAACTTTCATAAAAAATAATTGTTTTTTAAAATTCCAACTGGTGAATTTGCAAATCCGTGGTAAATTATTGAAATTTGATATCTTAGCATATCCCGAATATATATCCCTTTCTTCATCCTAGACATTATTTAAATTTGATTTTATTTACACGAATGTAGCCTTTTGATAGTCTAGGATATATACCTTCTTCCAACAAATTTTGAGATGAATAGTTATTCTGTAGCATTTGCAGTATAAAGCTTTGATGCTTATCTTTACTTTCGGTTTCGGTCGGTGCATTTACCCTAATGGAACTAATTGGTGCAATTTTTTTTGTGAAAATTTCAAAAGAACAATCATTCAGAATCCGTTATAGCAGTTAACAGTTAACAGTTAAAGTAAAGAATTTTATCTATTGATTTACACAAATGAAGCAAAGGTCATCTTGTGCTTTTTTCTATTAGAAAACAGGATATATATATATAATGGCGGCATGACCAAAAGCCTCGCTCATAATGCACCACATACTAAGTTGATTGCTCATTAATTATATATATATATATATATATATATATATATATATATATATATATATATATATATATATATATTTTAATCTCTATAAAATTGTGAAAATAGGTTTTTTTATAATTTTTTTTTTAGAGAAAAAAAAATAAAA
>Ga0123342_1001736_pt1 | contig 36751 bp, 14 predicted proteins | sample Turbeawhitnodule_FD_89960 | JGI IMG/M metagenome (GOLD analysis project Ga0123342, IMG submission 89960) | Root nodule microbial communities of legume samples collected from Mexico - Turtle bean Mexico white nodule | ecosystem: Host-associated > Plants > Roots > Nodule | place: Mexico: Nepantla...
ACAAGACATATGTCTTTCTCCCTTGCTTACCATTTGCTATGTCAGACCTAATAATGACAATAACAAAACCAAGTCCATAACCAACCCTACAGACCCATTCAAGTAAGTCTTCTCGCGAAGGAACACCTACACAAAGTTATTCTAACAATAATACAAAATCACTTCTTCAAATTATAATGCAATAAACATAAATGAAATGAAATTTTATTCACCTCATCTATTGTAAAATGGATACCATAGTCTCCTTCAAACAATCCATGTTGATGCACATAATTCATTAATTCTTCCCTACTTACACCTTCATCCATAAAACATAAATTTTAATTTTATTATAATTTCCATAAATTCACATAAGTATGCAAAACAAAAATAGCATAATATTTTGTAATTGACAACTTAAACATGACTTCAGGATTGTATAATCCATAAGTCATTTTAAGTAACTTCTAGATTGTGTAATCCATAAGTCAAAATTTTCACAGCAAAATGACTCCCGGATTATGTAATCCGTAAGTCATGTTTGATGTTCCAAATGTCTTCCGAATTTTGTAATGCGTAATTGAAATTCTTATAGCAAAATGAGTACTGAATTACGTAATATGTAAGACATATTGAAAGTTCTAAAATCACTTCCAGATTGCGTAATCTATAGTTCATTTGGTACCGGATTACACAATTTGGAAGTATGACTTTGGCAGGTTCCAGATCCGGTATGCATAGGAGTTATCTAATCCGAAACGCTTTACTTAAGCACCGGATTGTGTGATCCGTAGATCCACCGGATTAACTAATGCGAAAATATTTATTTAAGGCAGAAGAATGAGAATGAGAATGTACCTCACCAACGGTGACAATGCCAGCACCACCTACCACCGCTGCTACCTACCACCGTGCACCACTTCAACCACCTTCTCAAGCACCACCTCCAGCACCACTTTAAGGACCACCACCACTCAAGCTCGAGCGATGCACCCACCACACGAAGTAACTTCTATTTTTTAACTAGCAGAGAAACAATATTTTCATTTTTATCTTTTTACTGAAGGATAATTTTTGTATTTTAAAACTTTATGGAGGTGCCCGAAGAAATCATGGAGGTTCATGAAGAAATCATGGAGGTTCATGAAGAAGCTGTCATGCTATAGGCAGGTTACAAATTAAAAAAATTGTTATACTTGAAGCCCATTGGGCCTATCCAAACACGAGCCGTCGGACAAATGTTTCTAAAACCCTAACTACATATAAATACTCCAGTCCGCTTCTCTTCTCGTAAGTCTTCTGCAGCACACCCCAAGGAAGAAGAGGTTAAAGAGACGGCACCGTTTTGCTGTCCGCCTTGACCGAGCCAGAGCTTTGTCTTGGCCCTCGATTTTGCCGCGCAAACCTTACGGTCACAGACAACACCATCATCATAATCAATGGCACCGAAGCAAACCAAGGCGGAGAAGAAGATCAGTTATGATGGGAAGCTGTGCCAGCTTCTCGATGATTACGGTCAAATCCTCGTGGTCAACGCCGACAACGTTGGATCCAAACAGCTCCAGAACATTCGCAAGGGTCTCCGTGGAGACTCCGTCGTCCTTATGGGGAAGAACACCATGATGAAGCGCTCCGTCAGGATACATGCTGAGAAAACCGGCAACAATGTGTATCTCAGCCTCATCCCTCTCCTTGTCGTGAGTTTCCTCTTCTCCTAACTCTATTTAAGCTTTCACTGCTTTGTATATGCTTGTTCTGTTCAATTAATCGTAAAGAGTTTTGGTGTTTTAATTGCTTGGTTGACATAGCTTGTTTTGCGTTTAATTAGGGCAATGTGGGTTTGATTTTCACTAAGGGTGACTTGAAGGAGGTCAGTGAGGAGGTTGCTAAGTACAAGGTAAAGGGATATTTTTCATCCTTTTTTACTTTATTTTTATTTATTTATTCATTCTTGATATTGGATAATGATACTTCTTTACCCATTCTGCTTGTATTTGTGCTACTCAACAATTTCGTGAACTGAAGTTAGTAAATGTATCTCTTAAGTATATTAGTTATTCTATATTTTATTGTTATATTATCATGCTCTGGATTACTTCGTCATTGGAAGTGCCAATAGTGTCTTTTTATTTTTGACCAATTCGTTGCATGTTATGACTTGCGAAGTTTTGTTTTAAAATGTTTGTCCGAGCTGTTAAACTGGGGGAGCTATATTCATTACGTTTTCCTGGGTTTGTTGTTTTACAAGTAATTAGTTTAATTTTTCTTTTTTGCAACTGGGGTCTAGTGTTTGTATTTTCCTTTATTTGAATGTTCGTTGTTCAAACATTGTTGCATTTGATCTATCTCAACAGGTTGGAGCGCCTGCTCGTGTAGGTTTGGTTGCTCCAATTGATGTCGTTGTTCCTCCTGGCAACACTGGTCTCGATCCATCTCAGACTTCTTTCTTCCAGGTTAGTGTTTTTTTTTAAAACTAATGTCTAGATGCGAATATTTGGGACCAAATTGTAAGAAATCATCAGAAGTGGTAAACCAAAACTTTTAGGATGATCTTTATTTAGAAACTAAGAAATAATATTACTTTTAATCAATTTTCACAAACTGCTCTAATCAATTATAATTCCCATTTTCTGCAACAGAATAAGTAGTTCTTAACATATTATTATTTTGATTATTGATTTGGATTATACGTTTATGTTTATTTTCTTTATTCTAGGTCCTTAACATTCCGACCAAGATTAACAAGGGTACTGTGGAAATCATTACCCCCGTGGAACTCATTAGGAAGGGAGAAAAGGTTGGATCTTCCGAAGCTGCATTGCTTGCCAAGCTTGGCATAAGGCCCTTCTCATATGGGCTTGTGGTCCTTTCTGTTTATGATAATGGCTCTGTATTTAGCCCTGAGGTCCTTGATCTTACTGAGGATGACCTCATTGAGAAGTTTGTTTCTGGTGTTTCAATTGTTACTTCTCTATCATTGGCTATCTCATTCCCAACCCTTGCAGCTGCACCACATATGTTTGTGAATGCCTACAAGAATGTTCTATCTGTTGCAGTTGAGACAGATTATTCTTACCCTGAGGCTGACAAGGTCAAGGAGTATCTCAAGGTAATATTTTGATATTTTGATTTCGTATAGTTCTTTTATCCAAATCTTTCTTATTCACAAAATTTTATTTTAAATGCAGGACCCAAGCAAGTTTGCCGTTGCTGCTACTGTGGCTCCTGCTGCTGCCTCTGGTGCTCCAGCTGCTGCAGCAGCCAAGGAAGAGGAAAAGAAGGAAGAGCCAGCTGAAGAATCTGATGATGACATGGGTTTCAGTCTGTTTGACTAAACTGTGAATGCGTATTGAGGTTGCTTTTCTGGTTTTTTCTTTTTTGATGTTAGAATTGATGAACTCATCCCTCTTGTTTTAGGTGTTATTGTTTTGCTGTTTTTCCTAAGTGGAATTTTGGTTCTTTAGTTCAAACGCAGTGGTCGAAGGCCATATTCTAATCTAACATTTAATATGTCGTCGATTGAACTTTGAAATGTATTTTAAAGATTTCAAATCGATGTATGCAGAATTTTTTGTAATTAAATCGTTTTGTTAGAAGGTCGAGTGGGTCCTTCGATGTGGGATTCCAAATATTATGGGGTTTGGTTGCCATGGTTGGTTTGAGATAAATATTTTCAATATATTTGAAAGGAGAATTACCAATCCAAAATAGTAACAACCATTTCATATTTATTTGATATATCAAGGAAAAGTGAAAATGGTGAATGTGAATTGTATATTATTTACGCAATTACACTGCACTCTACAAATTCTACTTATGCTAAAATAGTATATGAACGCATAAAGAATTAAGATAAAGAAACCCTTCACCATTGTCTGTTTTACCTATTCTCCTGTTCCCTTAAACACTTTTTGGGTGTGCATCTATGTAGTTATATGTATGTGGCTAACTTTGAGAATGAAATAGGATTTTCTAGGTAGGGTTAGCGGAATTCAATTTGCAACCATACAGTTCACTGCAGATTTGTGAATCAAAATTCTACAATTAACTAGTATCACATAATTTGATAGATATTTAGATTCCGGTTAATTTTTTCCTATTAAACTAGAACCTTCATCTCAAGTGTAGATGAATTACATAAGGAATTATTATTCCGACAGCAGATTTTGCTACCAATGCCATGGGTAATCGATGAATCTGCATTCAAGTTCAAATCGATGAATTTGCAAACGCCACTTTGTCAACAATAAGGTGAATTAATATTTGGCTTTGATAATTAAAAGTCGGTTTAAATTACTTTGGTTTAATTAGGCAGTTTAATGCTTACCATCAGGATTTTTTCGACTAAATTGATCGATTGCATCGTGTTAGCGAACAAATTCCTTGATTGTATCAATTTTAAGGATTGAATTAAAATACAATAACATTGTGAAAATCCTTTACATATTAATTCAATTCATAAATTGAATTAAAATACAGTAACATTGTGAAAATCCTTTGCATATTAATTCAATTCATAAACAAGTATTCCTCATGCACTTGTTATTTCAATTGATTGTTTTACACTTAGTGTTTTTGAAAAGATTTTGAAAAGGCTTGAAAATTGGTTGATCTTCCTGTAAAGCCAATTCAACCGATTGTTTCGTGTTTTCAATACGTTGATTTTTTAAAATCCTTAACAAAATTCAGTTGGACTGATTTAATCTATTATGTTATGTTTGTTTTAAAATTGATTTGGCTTTTGCATTAAATACTTTTTACCAACTGATTGGAGTATATATAATCTGTTTTACACTCCTAATTCTTACTGATTCATGGAATAAGATTGCATTGTACTTCTTTTATTCAATTTGTGATTGTACAGGTGGGTGTTATCATTCATTTTTTCGCTTGACTATTGTATTTCTATAAGAATTGGTGGTGTCCAAATCCAGATATTGTTCTAAGATCTCGGGTATGTTTGCCAAAGGTGGTGTGTGTTCTTGAAGGATTCAAGATCACTACTTTGGTGTGTGTTATGTAATCAAGGTGTTTGATTGCTTAGTGGAATACTTAGAGGTTTTTTTGGGACTGGATGTAGCCCATGGATAAGAGTGAATTAGTATAAATTTCCCGTGTGAATCTTTCTATCCCTTATAACTGCTGATATAAACAACCGATTGTTTCGCAAAAACAAATGGTTGATTTTCTGCTCTTAAGTGAAAAACTATTTTTTAAATCAGCTGAACAAATTTTTAATTGATTGATTCTCATTTTCTTTCATTCACCTTCAATATTTGCGAAATCTTTCATAAACAATTCACCCCCCTCTTGTTTAAGGCCTCTAATTCTAACAATTGGCATCATGAGCTGAGTTCTTGAAAGTCATTCAATTTTTCGATCCTATTTTTTTTTTAAATAACAGGAAAGTTACCATTTGAGGAGGGTGCTTCAATTAACAAACTACCTCCTATATGTCACTTGAATTATCAGTTTTGGAAGGTAAGAATGACGATCTTTGTAGAATCAATTGATAAAGGAATTTGGGATGTAATTGAATATGATCCTTTTGTTCCTATGCTTGAAAAAGATAAAGTGTTTTCTGAAAAGCCTTGGTCCCAATGAACTGAGCATGAAAGCAAAAACGTTCAATATGATTGTATTGAAAAGAAGTTAGCACCTGAAGATAAGTGGTGTCCGTTAGCTAGTTTTTTTGTTATGATTAAATGCTCTTATATTGAGATTACATTATTGGTAGAAAAAGTTGTTAGCGGGATATCTATAAAAGGGGTTTGAGACCTCGGTGAAGGTACGATGTTTCTGAATACTAAGATTGAAACTGATTTGATATCTCTAGTGCTCTCACTCTATTGATCGTCAGAGTGTAATCAACAGGTAGAACCCATCTGTCCAACGGAGCCAAGTGCCAAACTTAGCAGAGAAGACAAATCAGAAACGAAGTCCACCATCTAGTCCACCGATGTCAACCGGCAAAAACAATTAGTATTGTTATTATTGTATGGTAGTAGCAAAATCAAGGTACAATTACCTCAAATTTGACATGCATTTGAAATACAAAGTAGGAAAATTCCATGGAATAGTAAAGTCATAATACAGCAAAGTTGAGTGTGAATTGCCACTTAAAATCCCACCACAATCAACCGTTTCACACTTCTAGTCCATGCATGCTTCCTCTGTATTGCAATCTCTATGAATTATGCCAACTTTTTTCCTACTTCGGGCACAATAATATGTGAGGGGTTGGCCTTTCATTTTAATTCATATTCTCGTGTGTTTTCTACTCTGCTTTATAGTGGGGATCTTGGAAGCATCACTTTCAAGCACTGCCCAAGGAGGGCCTAACTACGCCTTTGTTTTCACCCGGAAATTCGATCATACACTGCACTTTTTTTCCACCTGGAAATTGCACCATACACTAAAGCACACACCTGTTGACTATTCAGAGGTGTACCACAAGTTAGAAGAAGCATAAGGGACGAGAAAAGAAACAGAGAAAGCGAAGAAGAATATGAACATTTTACTTTGCACGTCAGAAATCACTCACATTACCAAAGCCTTAATATATCAATGTAAAGGAAATGATGCTGAAATACTGCACTAGGTAAAGGAAATGTTGTAAGAATATTCATTTTACCAAATTGATATTATAATCACAATATTAAGAATGTTTTAAAACCGCTATTCTTCTATACTTCACCCTCAAGAAATGAATACCTTTGTGAAATAAAGGATAGAAACACTACTGCGTAATTCGTCTTGGGAAGAAAAGAATGATGTCAAACTTCTTATTCGGTTCTCTTAATTGTCTATTGGGATAATTTCTTACCAAAGTAAACCAAGGAAAGATAACAAATCATGTAGTTATAAAATATAATAGTTCATTAAGAGTTTTAATATTGAAACCATACCATACAAGCAACATATATTAAAATAACTTCAACTCCAAATATAAACATTTAGAGCGAATACAAGTTAAACTCCATATTGAGAAAAGGATGACTTTTGTCATTCTCATTCCATGTTATGATATTGATGTCATAATTTATACTTTACTAAATCTATATATATTGTGGCTCTTTCATCAATTTTTCATAAACTCAAACACGGTTTCTTTCATAATTTTGATGAACTTGAAAAACCTTTCACCACTTTCCCATCATCTTTTTGTAGATGTATATTTTTGTTCCATCAATTTTTCATAAAGTCACAAAATCTACACAACTCAATTCCTTATTCTCTTTGCATAAAGTCACAAAATCACCAATTTTTTCTCTTGAAGTCCTAAAATCTCCTACCACTGTGTCCTTCAATCTTATTGCAATTGCAAAAAAAATTCTATTTCCTTCATTAGTTTTTCATAGTCACAAAATCTCCCACCACGTTGCCCCTTAATCTTGTTTGCAGAAAAAGAATGTCCATTCGAACAAATCCCAAGAAAGCAGTCCCTTTATTGTTGAAGCGTCTGAGGACAGTTGAACCACAGGAAAATTTGGAGGATTTGAAGTCTGTGTTGATTAACATTAAGGATATCTTTTCCTTGGTGAAGAAAAATGAAGAAGAACTCCTTGACACATTATCAGTAGTGGATGGCTATATTCGCAAGTCCAACATAGATACGTTGATGAAAGAGAAGAAAGACATTTGCACGAGAATAATGGATTCTGCTCAAAAGTTACTCCCAGGTGATGCTATTCAAAGCAGTAATACAGAAGCTACAAAGTCATCAAGCAAATCATTACGAGATCTGAATATAGCACTCCCTTCAAGCCAACTTCGGGACTTTGAAAAGTATGAGGTAAATTATCTGAACCTTGGTCATCTTTGTCATAAACGTGGCTTCTTGTCTCTATTATCTTTCCCTAAAAATGCCATTACAAGTAAAAGGAATATTATAGCATGGTGGATGGGGATGGGTGACATCCATGGAGAGGAAGATGGTGAGGATGTGTTTGTTGAGCTTTTGCATTGCAATCTAATTGTACCACATCGTCAAGGAAAATGTCCCCATGTGAATAAATTTAAAGTTAATCCTTGGGTTCATAATAACATACTGTCACAAAATCATAAGAACCAACCTTCTGGATTTTATTCACGAATAATCTCATCTCATGGTAATGATCCTTCGTATCATAGTTTAATTCTTGACCAACGAGAAGCTAAACTAAGTGATGATGAACTTGGTTTTGAATCTAATCATTGGACATCCATTTTTAATGTCAATACAAGTTATGTTAAATTTGGATTCCAATGGATGGCCAAATTGAAGGATTTGGAGGTGCTTCATCTCGGTCGTTGGCTGCAACATTCTGCTTCACATCATATTGAAGTGGAGAGTGAAGAATTCTTAAAGGAGTTGACGGATCACAAGTACTTGAAGTATCTTAGCCTTCGGGGGATATCAAGAATATCTGAGATTCCAACCTGCATTTTTCAACTTGAGGGCCTAGAAACTCTAGATCTCAAAGCCTGTCACAATCTAGAAACCTTACCTAACGATATTGCATCATTGAAAAAGCTAAAACATTTGGATCTGTCTGAGTGTTACTTGTTAGGGCGAATGCCAAAGGGTATTGAGAAGTTGACTGAGCTTCGAGTGTTGAAGGGATTTGTAATAGATAGTTCTAGCAAGACTCCTTACAAAATATCAGATCTTGAAAATTTGAAAAAACTAGAGAAACTCAGCATACATATTGGAAGTGAGGCTGTTATCCAAGATGGAGATTTTGAGAGGTTAAAAGATTTATCAACTCTTCATTATCTCAAAATATCATGGGGTGTGTCTACTGCAACGCACACTGATGTCAAGGTAATTTTGCCTTCAAATTTGGAAAAGTTGCATCTTGAAGGTTTTCCTGGACAAAATTTTCCAAAGTGGTTGAAGCCTGGGAGTCTACCCTTCTCATTGAAAGAGCTAAATATATCGGGAGGGAAACTAAACAATATGGAACATGGAGAAATTTATGACAAGCTCCCCTGGTTGAACATCTTACGTCTCAAGTACTTAAACCATTTGAATGTTAACCTAAAAACTTTGCACATGTTGTTTCCTTCATTATGGTTTGTAGAAATAAAACATGTTCTAAACTATGCACACTTTGAATGGGGCATTGAATGGGGAGATTCTGAAAGGAGCTGAAAATACCTCATGTGATAATGCTATTTGCTGATCAATTGTATATAATTGTTTGTATCAAAATTTAGAGTGTGTCTAGGTTTTAGAGTGAAAACAAATTCAACCTATGTTTTCAATGTATGATACTAACTACACTTTTGTTTCATGTAAATTCTTATAGTACATATAATCAACGTATATGTATCAACTGTTATTATTAAATGACCTTAATCATTAATTCTGTTCTTAGCCGATGGGGGCAAACTCTTCTATAGAAAATGTTCTACTATTTGTTTGAGTTTGAGTTGGAATAATGATCTCGTAATGAGAATTGAGTTAAACATCACATAAATGTCATAAATGTCTCTCCACTTACAAATGACGCTCTTACATAAGTCTTTTCGTCATCACAAGAAAAATTGATTTTGAAAACTAATTTTTTTGTCTCTAAAAATGATAAAATTAGTTACTTAATTAGAGACTAATTTAAAATTTAATAATAATAATAATCAACCATACATTTCGTCATCGAATACAATCAAATCATACAACGAAAAACAAAAGATAACAACATTTGTGACACAAAATCATTTAAAACATTATTTTAAAACTTTAATAAACATGCTTTATTGCCCAACAAATAGATCGGTTGGGAGTCTTAGTTAAACCGTTAGAAGTCTTAATTAAAAAGTTTGCCTAACAAGAATTGCTCACCCACTGAACTATATGGATAACAAATGAACTCGTCCTAGGAGTATTGTCCAAACTAGTCTCGATGTTGATGGAGAATCTCCGCATTGGCTTGGTACAAGTATAGGCATTGAATTGGTATCTAAAGTAGTTTTTATTATTAATAAAAATTTATAAGAGAATTTCTAAATTCATATCTAAATTAGCTAACAAGGTTTTAATTACTAATATTTTATATTGTAAATTAGTCTTTAAAAGACTAATAGTGACTAATTTAGAATATAAAGTAGTTAGAAACTAAAACTTTATTAATAGTTAGATACCAATTTATAAACTAATTTATAAATTTTTATTAATAATAGAATCTGCTTTATATACCAACATTTTTTATAATTTATAAAATAGTCTCTAATTTAGTTAATATAGTAACTAATTATTTTGGTTTCTAAAATTGTAGTGATATATATATATATAGCAAATTCTCCATCCACCTTCATACCTTCCCTCTACACCTTTGTATTAATTGTGAAAAGTCAGTTTTAACCTTTTAAAAAAATTTAAATAATACTAAATGAAAACATAACCTCACATTTTCAAATAATCTCAGTTGTACACTGCACCTCCATTCCTATTGCAACCTTCCATTCTTCTCCAACCACAACATTTGAGAGAACAGTTCTATCATTTGAGTATGTTTTAAAGAATTGACGAGAATATTTTTTGTTTTTAGTTTTCTACTTCATTTTTTGCACTTTGTTGAGTTTTTTATTCTGGGTTTTGTGGGTTCCAAAAGAATGAAAAGAAAAAGCAAACGAAAACACAACCACCATCAGTAAAAACACTATAAAACTTATCTCAACCATCAATGTTTATCACCAATCACCACAAAAAATTACCACCACTTGAAAATGAAGAAGAAGACACCATATTCTCCACCTTACTCAAAATGATATTGTTAAAATTAAAAATATATATATAAAGATGCAAGAAGATATGGAGGTGTTGGAAAAATTTGCCTATATTATATCACTTATCTATTTGGATGCTGACGCATTTGTTGCCAACTTCCCATGCTTTTGGTCCAATAAATCTTTTCACTAAAGTTGTCCATGAATTGAAATTTGTGCCCAAATAAATAAGGACTAAACAATTACTTTCTACACTCCCTCAATTTGAATCTTCACCCATTTTTTTTATGTGAATTATAAAAGAGCCCTTAAATAAAAGGGGTGTGAATAAAAATATACTTCTAGAAATCCTTTTTCAGAACACACGGTTTTGGATTTAGATTTTTAGAATATTTTTCTAAATTATGAAAATCCTTTTTTGAACTACCTATCAGCTTTTCTTTTTTGTGATTTTTGTTCCATAACGTATTTTTTTATTTTGGAATTGTTTTTCCATAAATTTCAGATGAGATTTTGATTTTCAAATTCTATTATAAAATTTTATTTCCAAAATACAATAATCTATTCTAAATTTATTTTTCCAAAATGTATATTTTTAATTCGAGAATGAAAGGTAATTTTGAAAATTTTATAAGAAGTCTAGGTATAGCTCATAATTGGCCAGGTGTAGGGAGAATTTGACTAAGGACTCTTTCGGCCATGATAATCCATGTTAACATTTTTACCCTATCCCAAACTTTGTTACCCTAAAATTACTAATTGTACTCTGAGCCAAAAATAAGAGAAAATCTGTTAAATTGATTTTTAAAGGTTTATTACATATTTTATCTAAAATAAATGATTAAATATAAACTAACAACCTATTATCCTACTAAATTACACACTTTTGTCATTATTTTTTATGTTTTAACTGTAAGATTTAATAATAAATACAAAAAACAATTTGAACTAAACAAAATTCTCCAAGTTTCTTGTGAACAAAGAGAATACATATATTAAATGATAACTTGGAGACGCTAAATTTTACCAAAAAAATTGACTGAATAAAAAACAGTTCAATGTAAATTGAACAAGGATATTAAGGTTTTGTTAACTACATTTTATTTGGTAACTGAATTCACATTCTATTTTATGTTTTTGGTAACATGTGTGTTCGTGTTGTTGGTATAATCGTGTTTGTGTTTGCTGGGTTTTATTTGAAACTTTAATTAGTTTTCATTAAACATTATGCTGATATATTTGAAAACTTTATTTTTTTTAATTTATTCAAAAACAAAGTTCACCAAAATTTTCAGTTACCTGAAAAGCTATAATAATGTAAAATGTAATTTTTTTCAATCTAAGTAAGTCTAACCTAACATTGCTTAATTTCCTAACTATAATCCAAACAAACAAACTCTTTGTTTATCTTATTGTTTTCAATGTTCTGTTATAGTTTACCTTGCTGTGAAGGAACATATAACAGACCAAAATTTCTCAGAATGACTTCCACCATGGGATGCAAGCTCTCAAGCAAGGTAATTTCAAAAATTACAGAATATATATATATATATATATATATATATATATAAGGATTTTTTTATCTGGTTTTAATCATAAAAACATTTTATTTGATAAAAGATAATTATAATTACAGCTTTTTCTTTCCAGAAACTACTCAAAATAATCTATTATAATAATAGAATATTGTTCTGTAAAGAAGTCATAAAAAAAGTGAAAGTATTTTTCCATGTGAAAAAACTGAATCAAGCAGCTTATTAATCGATATTTCAATCTTTTATTTCTTTCTTTGATTATCTTTAATGTTAATGTTATCCTATCCCAGAACTTGTAGTTTAGAGATGAAAACAGCTTTTGCTTGCACGATAATAACTCATCCTTTCATCCATCAACAGCAGAGAAGGAGAACGTGACTGTTTCTGTTGTTAAACAGTTCTTTGTTCTTATACATCTTTATGCTACTTTAGTTTTGATACTGGTGTTTAAATAATTCTACTTCTCTTAGTTTAAGTACTAGAACAAGGGCTATGCTGGTAAGAGGTGTTTATGCAGTTAGTGAACTTCATTGATTGCATATAAAGAGGAAAATCTGCTTTTGACTAGTTTCCCTGTGAATTATGATCTGATCTCCAACATCTTTCTTGAAAGAACAAAGGTCAATTATCATATGCTACTCTGTGTTAATCTTTTCAAGCAATGTGTTTAGAAAAAGAATGCTGATCATAAAGGGTTTTGTTCATCTCTTCTTGTTTCTTCTAAATCATAATATTCTATTCATAAACTTGAGTTTCAGTTTGGAACCGTCAAAGAAGGCTGGAAATGGGGACAGAGAATTCAATCACTATAATTATCATGAGCAATCCTAAATTGAATTTGAAAGACCAGTGTTTAATTCACTGATAATAAGCTTATTGATTACCATGCCCACATTAAGGACATTCTCATTTCATGATTCTGTGGCCAATATTGGTACAACTAAAGGAATTTGTTCATTAATGTTTGTGGCCAACATTCTTTTCCTAGAAGAAACAGTGTAACATTAATAAGAATATCGCAATTGTTTACTGATGAGTCACAACACAGGCCCCATTTGCATGTGCCTTTATTTTATATGACCCATTTCTTTTGCCTTTCAGAGTAATTGAAAATTTATTGCAGATTTGATTTGTGGTCCTTGGTGGACAGTATGTTATAATTACTTAATTTTCCTTAATGATTGCCAAAAAAATCCCAAGGTAGGTTTACCTGGTTGTCTATTTCTGGTCTCAATCAGTAGAGATAGACTGTCTGATTTGGGTCTAATCATGACACATGAAGTTATATGCAATTCTTTGGATGGTTGAAATGATGGAAATAGTAGCCGAATATTAGACTTTCTGATCTATGGAAATCTAGTAAATGAGTTATATGGCCTTATTTAAAGACAAAAACATCACAAATACAGTAGGTACATTATAAAAGAATATTACAATGGTAATAACTATTACTGTTATCATGAATCTCATAGGAGTTCATCTTGCATGTTGGTTCATAATAAGAAGTGCTTCTTTGTTGGTTCTTGATATAGCAGGTCCATACTAGTAATTAGTTGCTACATATATGCAGTTATGATTATGGACCCATCCTAACTTGATGGATAGATTTTTGGCTTCTTCCCTACATGCTAATGTACTAATAGCTTAAGGGTCAAGAATTTCTTATAATTAATTTGAATTGACATTATATTAGAGACTTTCTTGATGTAGTTACAGTATATTAGAGACTGAGTTGTTGATTAAAACATTGCTTGTTTCAAATTCCTATTGCACAAACAATAAAAGGCTGGTGGTTTTGTGACTTCTGCTGTTATATTTTGCACACATAGTGAAAAGTTAAATTCTCTTGTATATGTGATTGATTTCTTTTAACAAAACGGAGAATCTGAGCCAAGCCATGGTCAGGATTCCGTGGTTCATAACACTTCAGAGTTAGAGCAAACCTTTCCTTAAATTCAGATGTCTGTAATAATATGTTACTGTATTTATTTTCTTTTGCAATAAAGAATTTTCATTTACATTTCAATTAGAAAGCAGGAGCTGATATGAATGTTACAATTATTGAACCCCAACAAAAAAAATTCTAGAAAGACAGCATAAAATTTTGGAAAACCTCTATTAAAGTATTTCAAATTTTCTGTCATGTTTAGTCCAAAGCTGACAATGTTTTGACGTGCTACTTGTCCTTTATGCTTGTGCCTAGAAACAAATCATGGAATAGCTAAATTCCAAGATAAATTTTAACCGGTCTTAATTGGAAAACAGATATTTGAGGATTATGGAGAGATCCTGGCACATTACTGGTGAAACATTTCACGGATATGCTGGTTACCAAGAGCGTCATAAAGACTTGAATGTTGGAAGTTGGGAACTCCACTGATATAATTTCCACCTCATGGTTTTTTTTTCTTGTTATAAATAAGATCCCTTCAAGTTGTACGTAAGAATTGCTTATTTGCTAAATATATAATTACTAAAAGGAAGATGTGGATGCTGTAACTATATCAATCAGAAAACTCACTTCTAAAATTTTTTTACATTCATTACTCTTCTATTCTTTTTCTTCTTGTTGGTGGGGGGGCTATACAAACATGCTACCACTGGAGCATGGTTCTGCAGTTAAGGGTATGATTGGCGATGAAAGAGAAATCTTGGTTGAAACGTCTGATGAATTTCCATGCCCATGTAATGAATCCTCCAGTAGGAACATCTGAACATTCTAGTGGCTATCATATAATACTCTATGAGCCACTGTACATGTCACAACTTTGCAGTTTGCACCAATCAACTTGCGGATTCTGAAATACTCTGCAATGAAGGGCGCCAGGATTTTGACCTCACAACAGCAGGATTTGCTGAATTCGCCCTTGGCCTGTGTCTCTCTGCCCTCGTTCCCTGGAATTCATTAGACTTTTTAGCATCGATACTAATCAATGATGAGGATAAAAACTTCAAAAATTGAAAGATAAAAGTTGTCTGAAACTTAATTTCTAGCAAAATTATGGCTGTCAAATTATTGGATTATATTTCATTTGGCTTTGATCACTCATTTGCATTGTTTCAAAAGAAACATAACGGCTAGAGTTTCACACTTTCATAGTTATAACATCCAGGGCATGTTTTGTTAAGGATTGCATGAAATAATGGTATAAATATATGTATATCTTGTTTAATATATATATATATATATATATATATACACTATAGATATACAGTAGAGAGATTCAGCATCTATAGAACATGTGCCATGGTATATAGATCAAAGTCTTGAGTGGATTCACTATTGGGGTGTACTAAAAACACAACCTACTAGAATATTATTCATAGAATAATAGTTAAATTTAAAGGGAAAAGTGGAAAAGGAGTGTTGACATGAGACATACCTGGTGTGTAGACTCCCCTCCTGTGTGTGGCTCACTGGCTGAACTCTGCTTCTCCGGTTGTATTGTGTGTGCCTTCTCAACTGTCTCAGCCTGTGGCTTCCTTGTCTTTGCATGCTTCTTTGCTTTCAAAACCTTCATAACCTCTAAAACCAGAAACAGAAGAAGTTCTTAGAATCACATGAAATGATGAAACCAAACAAACACAGACCCTTCGAAAACAGCAATTGACCCTTGAACACAAAAAGTAGAATTTATTCATGACAGAGATCTGATAGCACCATACCTTGAGTGGTGATGAGCCTGTAGGCATGGCCAAGGTTGAGAGTCTCATTAGGCCGGAGGAGCTTAACGCGGGTGAAACGCACCGTTTTCTGGTCTTGATTCTGGTCCTGTGGTGGCACAGGCAATGGTATTATCAAAGACACATAGTGACCTGGGTTGGTTCTCATAACCTCACTTGCTGTGACTGGCCAATACAACCTCTCTATCTTCCCACAAGGGTGTTGGATCACAAGCACAGCAGCATCCACAGCTTGGCAATTCCCCATGTCTCAGATTAGCTTGTGGCAAGAGAGATTGAAGAAAATGGTAGAGATAAGGAAGAATGGATGAATGAATGAATGAATGAAGAGAAGGAAGTGAAGTAAGCAAAGGTCTCTATCTATACAGCTCCTTCTAGCACCCCACAAATATAGTAAAAACAGGTTCTAAGACTCTTAGCTCTTTAACCAGCCTCTTCCCAACTAACATGTTATTATTATTATTATTATGATAGGGTGGTCAATTTAAGCCCAAGATATTTGGCCTTAAATTGCATAGGGGGGCATGACAAAAATATTGTGAACGTTTTCGTTAATAATTGTGAATCTAGTAAGATAATGTTTCGACATAGTGGTTAATTATTTTAGTATTGGGCAACAAGTGATTGGCACCGGCACTAGCCTCTAGAAATGGTGCAAATGCCACGTGGAGAGATGAGAAAGATGAAGAAATTTGGACGGATATGTTCGGCGATGTCGACGCGGTCAAGCATTTAGATTTAAGGTAAGACAAATGCTTCATACGTATTATCTATGCTACTACTATATAACCAAAAATCAGAAAATACCAATAATTATAACAATAAGGACAATAAAATAAGAATTCGGACTCAAAGCGTGCCTTTGAACAAGATTCTTTTGAGTGGACGTTGGATAAAGGACACACCACCATCTTATCCGGGTTACACAAACTCGCATACCTTGTTTGTTTGGTTTCCTTGAAAATGTGAGACAAAGAAGTGAAGGTAGAAACTTCTAGGAATTAACATGTTGCCAAATTTTCACTCACTTGCTACTGTCATTGCAAACATAACATGCCACCATTAATTATATTCCTTCATATTAGATGGATATTGTCACATTGCACAACTTTTCTCGAATGCTTCGGAGTCCAATGCAAAGTGTAGCTTCAAAGTGACCTATTCCGTGGCAAATAATTGATATTAGTTGATTCATGATTGCATAAAAAATATTTGTGTTCAAGCGAACTTGCAGCTTTATCCTTGAGTGCTGTTGAAAGTGGGTTGGACCAAATCATTGTAAACCATTTTGTAATTTTGAAAGTTTTAGATTGAGATATAATATTTCTTTTCAGACGGCTGCAAGAGTCTTCCATCTTCAATGTGGAGAAACTTTAATTCAAGATTTGAAACACGACTCGCCCAAACTATTTTATGAACCATAAATGATAGATTTGAGAATCCTCTTTGATTCATGGAGCAAAATTTGTGCGGATCTTTGAGTGCTTTTACAACAAGACACCAAAGATGCTTTACAATCATAATTTCTCCGCATGATCCCAGTAGCTACATGGCGATGAATAATACTCATTGATTTTTAGCTAATAAACAAAACTCATTAATTTTGAAATTACTAGAAGTCATATTTGCTTCATACTGATTTAATATTTAAATATATTCTTGAACTTTTACGACACATTAACCTTGCTTTGCCAACTTAAGCAAGCAAGCAAGTATGACCTATGGGACCACGCCTAGGAAGGGCCTCCATAGGTTGTCTGCTTCTATATATCTCCATATCATATACGGGGAAAAATGTTGACATGTTTTTCTCAATAAACAGTCCATATCTTGGGATGAACAATCCCTTGTTGAGTTAAGACAAGAGTGGTAATATTGGTGTAGATCCTTGACTCTTGTGAATCTGATATTGCTTAAACTATGATTGCCCCAAGGTGTTTGAAATTTTCTTCTTCTGATTCACATGTGTAAACATCTCTGCATAATGTCAGTCTATGTAAGCCATGTGAGGTGCTGGGTGATTTTTGCTCAAATATTAAATGAGGAAAGGACTGTTTCTTGTTCAAACATGAGTCTTGTAGGGGACTACACCTTTGCTATTATATATATATATATATATAGTAAGAGTCTTAGACCTATGCGGCCACCATTAATGTGGCCGCCATCAATTGTTATTTATTGGGGTCCGAATGCTCTTAATATTCTAATGTTAGGACATGTTTTAAATATAGTAGTTGATGGAATTCAATCTCAATAATGGTTCATATTTGCAACTTGTGGGGGGTACCATATTCAGGTTTGTATGGCTTGTACAGTGCCTTTTGAACATTCTCTCTTTTGTTTAAAACTTCCTACCAAACATTGGACCTCTGAAAGGCTCTTATTTGTGGGGCTATTCGTTCTTTTGTTGCTGTGAAGGACATAAGCCAAGGGTTGCTTTCTCCACATTCTTCCCCCCATGATAAAAACAAAACCAACCATCCAAAAAGAACTTACTAATGAATTTATTATCTACAAGAAAAGTTCAGTGAATCAAAATAGACCCCCATGAAATTGATGACTGAGGGAGGAACTTAAGGGCAAAAGCATATGCCACCATCTTGTTTTAGGGACAGTCAAGTACCCAACATTGTGCAGGGTTTTTACAGTGCTTTGTCTGATACAAGTTCAGTATATTCTCATACAGAAAATCTGCATGTGTTGTTGCATATAAGCTTTGGGGACACATTATAAAGGTTGTGAAATGAAATCTGATATATTAATTATATAGTTTTGGTGTCTACAAATCATGTTTGGCTTTCCTTTCTCCTCTATAATTTTTTATTGATTCCAAAAAATCAAGGTGCAAGATACTGTCCTCTGTGCAAGGCTTCCTAAACATTGTTCACATTCGTCTCACCATATCTGTTTCACACATTTCATCTGCTAATTGTTTGTTATTTTATTCACAAAATGCATGTGGTTAGGCCATTAGTATTTTTGCCTTCACCAACAAATATCGAAAGGGTATATGCTTCAAGGCATTAAAGTGACACTCAATTACCCTTAAATTAATGGGGGCTTACACAAATGATAAGTATTACTAATAGAATTGAGCTTCTCTTTCATGATATATATGACACTGTTATGTTGTTCCTCATAAAATAGGATCCAAATCCTTAGTGAAAAGACCTGAAGAAGAGAATCGGTTTTAACCTCAACGGAGATTTATGATTCAAAGGAGACCTAAATTTTAGTGAGAAAAAATTTAAAATATGGCAAACTTATCTTAGAATATGAATACTTTTGTGGATTCATGCATAAATGTTTCATTATCATAAAGGGGTCAAACCTTAGGTTATCAGCTCGAGAAAAAAACTTTAAAACAAGCCTTTGTAATGATGAATAGGTTTTCTAAAGTTATGAACAGACCCAAATGGTGGTCTTCCATCATGAATTCACAAACGTATCAAAGTACGGAATAATCATGCTTAATTAATGCTTCTAACCATTAAAAGGCACCAATAATCAAAAACAAATTCTTCACTTTCAATTTTGAAGGAGATTTTCAGGTGGAATTCAGCACCTAAGGTGATCGATGTAAAGTTATATTTAATTGTATAGTTTATTTTAATCACAATTTGTTTACATATGATGAACTTATTGATGTTTGTTAATAAAATTGAAGCAATTTAAATGTCATAAATAACTTTTTTTCGTAAATTGTTTTATAAAATTTCATGTATAGAAATGAGAAATGAAAAGACTTCTCCCCAGGATTCCTGCACTTGCATGTGGTTATGGTTTAATATCAGTGGACGATTACCTTTAGATGGCTACGCAACACATAGGTCAAACACTACTACCTATATGATTAGAGTATGTCATGTATATAAATATAACCAAATTTTAACATTTAAGAACCAATACTATTTTCTAACTCTACTTCTTGTTTTCATTAATAAATAATAATAATAATAATAACAATAAATTTTTTTAAAAATATTTCCATAAGAAACTGTAAAAATGGTTTACTTTTTTTATGTTTTTCTATTAAATTAAAGAACGGAACAATCTGATTTCTTATTTTGTTCTCACTATTTGTTTTCTTTCTCAATATATTTCTAACTTTTCACCTTTCATTTTAGTATTCAAAATTAATAAATTCACTTTGAATTGGTTCTTTGTGTTATGCATTATTTGTTCTCTTAATAAAAGTTATAATATATGTGAAGTGACGTGTACAGGGAAAGTAACAGCAAACCAGAAAAGCATATATTCTTCTTGTAGGACTACTCTAATGAATTGTACAGCACAAAAAAGAAAGAATAAAGTAGCATTTTCATAAGTTAAATTAATTCATAGATATGCAAATTCATTTATAAAATTTTTCTTATATAATTTATTTACATTTATTTTTTTCAATGACATACATTTATTTTCATTCTATTTTTAACATGTTATTTTCTAATTCTTTCTTTTATTTTATTTTTTTATGTATTTCTTCTCTTTATATCAAACAAAACGATAATAAGAGTGTTTTTAGTTAGTTTTTATACTACTAATGTTACTATATTTTGGAAAAGATTTTACATTGATTTCAATCCATGTGGAAATAGTTATAGTTAATGATGAATTATGAGGAATGTAATTACATTGTTTACAATTATCACGAACTTAAAAATACATATACTTTTAATATAAATTTATCTTCTCTTTTTGTGATAAAGTATGATATACTAATAATAAATATGTTTTCTTAGATTTAGTCCGTTAATATAAGTGTGGATTTATTATCGTTTTCATAATGTTTTATAAAACTTTTGTTGCTAAAGAACTTATTAGGAAAAAAAGAATTATAAATTGCAAAATTTTGTGGACTTTTTTCATGAATTTTCTCTATTTTTGGTATTTTAAAGGAAAAACTAATTTCAGACCTGTAAATTATTAATTAACAATTTTTTATACATATTTATAAAGTAATTTTTGTATATTTTAATCAATAATAATAAAATATAAAAAAATAATTACTTATGAAGGATAGTGTTAGTCATATTTTTTTTAATTGGATAGTCAATAAAGAGATCACTTTCGATTTCATTTAAAAGAAATACAAGAATAGAATTTTAAAAAAAATACTAGAATAGAATGAGGTCAATTAGAAATATTTTACATTTTTTTTAATCAGGAAAAGAATAAATAAATGTGTAGCATTTCAGTGATGCTTGAACTTTATTACACCTAAAAGGTTATGAATATGCAAAAACAAAAATCAACAACCCTTATATATATATATATATATATATATATATATATATATATATATTCCAAGCATTAATCAACACAGTGTGATCTGAATAAAAAAAAAAAAAAAACTCTTTTCCTTTTATCCAGTAGTTCAAGTGTTCACCACATATAAATTCGCAAAAAATAGTGAATCATCTTTACTATAAAGAACCTCCCAATTAGATCCTCCCTGACTCACTCCTCTTGTTAGAATTAGGAACCAAACAAGAGGGAGGTGATTTGTTTTCACAAGATTTTCGTAAAGTTTGAAGGTAAAGTGAAAAGTTCTAAAAAATCAAACAATTAGTTTTCTGTTCAACTCAATAAAAAAAAATTTAAGGTTATTTTCATAAAATCAACCTGTTGTTTTCACGAAACAACCAGTTGTTTATACCAAAAGAATATGAACGAGGACAAAGAAGTCAGTCAGTAAAAGAGTAACTAAAATTGGGGAGTTTCTTTTTCATCCACATCCAGGATTTCAATCGATGCATATAGAAAATCTCCTCTACATCTACCCGCTCATCCTTAAAAACTACATTGTTCCTATGATTCCAAATGCTCCAAATTATAGCAATCCAGAGGCTTTTCCATACAAGATTTTGTTTTTGATTTAAATTTAAAAGATGAAACTGCATAAAATATGTCATTAAATTACCATGATAAACAAATTGGACGCCTATCCATTTACCACAATCAGCCCCAAACTTTAAATACTGTGTCACAAGATAGGAATAAGTGTTGAACGGTTTCTCATGTTCTAGACATAAGGGACAAATTTCAATGTTTAGTTGTACTCCTCTTCTAACTAAGTTTGTTCTTGTTGGAAACTTTCGAGTGATAACCTGCCACACCAATATTTGGGCATTGGGTAGTACTTTAACCGACCAAAATAAGTCGAAATCAAAATAAGAGAAGCTTTCCATTGTATTACAATTTTGCAGACATGCACATGCAAATTTCACAATACAAATTCGTTGCTTTTCTCCCAACCATATTCGTTTATCCTGGCTATCTAAACTCAGATTTACCCCATTCATCAAGTCCAACAATTGCATTTCTTGTGACATCTCCCATATGAATTTGTTCTCTTTCCAAATTAGCAATCATTTCGAACTTGTTTCCCTCCTAACAACTATCTCTGTAGTTGTTTTATATTGACAATTAGAAATAGAATACACCCTAGGAAACCTATGCATTAAGGCCGAGCCACCCAACCAATTATCCTCCCAAAAACAAGCTTTGTTTCCATCCCCCACTTTCCACCCAATATTCTATTCAAACCAATTATCTTGTTCAATTATTTTTTTTTAAATCTCACCACCACCAAGACATATTGTTGAGAGGTAAATTCTTTCTATGTCTATCTTCCATCTAATATTTTGAGATTAAGTCTTCTCTCTGTTTGTCCTCACACTACAAGAAAATCATTAAATAGAAATTAATTTTAGAGACCAAAATAATTAGTTACTATTTGACTAAATTAAAGACCATTTTATAAACTAAAAAAATTATTGGTATCTAAAGTAATTTTTATTATTAATAAAAATTTGTAAAATGGTTTCTAAATTGGTATCTAACCATTAGCTACCAAGGTTTTAGCTACTTACTACTTTATATTCTAAATTAGTCTCTAATAGTCTTTTAAAACCTAATTTGGAATCTAAAATATTAGTAGCTAAAACCTAAGTACCTAATTTAGATACCAATTTAGAATTCATTTTATAAATTTTTAGTAATAATAGAAATCACTTTAGATACTAATATTTTTTTAGTCTCTAAATTAGTGTCTAATTTAGTCAATGTAGTAACTAATTATTTTTTGTCTCTAAATTTGGTTGCTATTTAATAATTTTCTTGTAGTGTCATTTTTGTCCATAATCTCCATTTCCATTTTTCTGGTAGAGCCTTATTAAACCTTCTTATTTCCTTAACTCCTAACCTCCCCTCCTCATTTTCCTTACATATTTTCTCCCAACTAACCCATGCAATTTTCCTACCATCACTCCCCCAGTCCCACGGGAAATTTCTTTGAATATTAGTTAGCATGTGGCACACAAACATTGAGACTTTTAAAAAGATAGGTAATAGAGAGGCAACACGTTAATAACGGATTTAATTAGACAAATTCTACCAGTAAATGTTAGAAATCTTCCTTTCCATTTAGATAGTTAGTGACTATTTTAAGGCAAGTGTATCGAGTCAGAAGTAATAATTTGTTCTTAAGGATGAATATCAAACTCATAAGGAATAATTAAATTCTCAATCTGTAAAAATATGTAAAAGGGTTAGAATTCCTAAATTAGAGGTTGACTTATAATTATTTTATCAATTAAAGTTCATAAATGCCTATCTTTTAATGAAATATTACTAAATTATGGCACTTATCAATAGTCTAGCCTTGATCTTGGAAATAAATGGTTCTCGTAATTGCTTTCTCCTTGGATTCCCTCTAATCGAGAGACCAAGATATGTGAAGGGTATGTTTATTTTACTACAATTTAAGGCATTAACAAAACAAATCAATTCACACATTTCAACTCCAATTGCCCAAATGCTTGTTTTGTGAAAATTTACCCTCAAACCTGATGCTAACTCAAAGCATCGCAAAATGGCCTTTATAGTACTCACATTTTGAAATTTTGCCTCTCCTACAAATCAAGTATCATCTGCATACTACAATACTTCTACCAGTACAGAGTTTGTACCTATTTTAACTCCCAAAAGTAGGTTTTTCTTTACTCTTTGTCACACAAGACCTGTCAAACCTTCAGCTACTGTTAAAAACAAGAAAGTGTTGAACATAGGCTTTGATGTCTCCAAATCCTAGAAGATTGCTGGAAGACTTTGTTGTAGCTTGTGTGGGTGGGTTTTGTGTAGTTTGAATTTGTAAATCCACTCATAGATTTGATCCAAGGTTGCTTGATTCAAGTTCTTTTGGAAAAAGGTGTTTTCGAAAGAAAGTGGAAAATCAACCTGTTGAATTGTCGTTTCAACAGGTTATTTTACACTTAGTGTTTTTGAAAAGAATTTGAAAAAGCTTGAAATTGGTTGACTTTGCTGTCAAGCCAATTCAACCGATTGTTTCGTGTTTTCAATCAGTTGATTTTTGAAAATTCTTAACAGACTTCAGTTGGACTGATTTAATCTGTTTTGTTTGTTTTAAAACTGATTTGACTTTAGCATTAAATGTTTTTAACAACTGATTGGAGTATATATAATTTGTTTTACGCTCCTGGTTGTTATTGATTTATGAGATTACTTTCAAACCAAGTTTTTCCAAGATTTCTTCAAGCTTTGGATTCTTTCTAAGAGTGGAGTAAAATTGCACTGTACTTCTTCTATTCAATTTGTGATTGTATAGGTGTTATCATTCCTTTTCTCTCTTAACAATTGTATTTCTGTAAGAACTGTTGGTGTGCAGATTCAGGGTGTTCTCAATTTTGTTGTGTGATTGCCAAAGGTGGTGTATGTTCTTGAAGGGTTCAAGATCACCACTTTGGTGTGTGTCTTGTAAACAAAGTGTTTGATTGCTTAGTGGAATACTCAAAAGTTCTTTGTGGACTGGATGTAGCTCTTGGCTAAAAGTGAACCAGTATGAAACTTTTTTTGTTGATCTTTCTATCCCTTATCTCATTTAAATTTGTTCTGCTTTGGTTTTTAATTATTGCTGATAAAAACAACCGATTGTTTCACAAAAACAACTAGTTGATTTTCTCGAAACATATTAAAAACAATTTTGTTTTTGGCTGAACTGATTTCTACTTCTTTGATTCCTCATTGGATTTTACTATACCTTCAAAACTTGCGAAAATCTTTCATAAACAACTCACACCCTCTCTTGTTTAAGGCCTACATTTCTAATAGAAAGGAGATAGTGAATCCCTTTGTCTTAGGCTCCTACACGATCTAAATTCCTTACTTGGGCTTCCATTGACCATAGATGATGATTTCATACATCATTTTACCCATCTAACCTATCTCTCGTCAAAGTCTTATATGTACATCATGAAGTCCCATCACACTAAATCATAGGCTTTCTCATAGTGGACCTTAATTATAAAACCACTTTTCTTCCTCCTTAATATCCTCTACCACCTCATTTTCCACTACTACACTATCCAGGATACCCTTACCTTTTATAAAAGCAGATTGTGATTAATATATAATGTATGGTAGAACATGTGATAGTTGTCGATTTGTTGTCAAATTAAAATGATTCTAGCGTAGACTTATCTAACGCTAGAGAGATGATAGTATAATTGTGGTCAAATGACCCCAAGTCCTCTTCCAACGAATCCAATAGTCAGTCTAGTGAACAAAATTCAAAACTTATCTACAAGCAATGAGAATTAGCAATAACAATAATGATAAAAAGGGGGTTGAGATTGTTTAGCATAAAATATAAAAGAGATTAAAATGACAATTAAAAAGCGGCTGATCCCCAAGTTCCTCCATCAATGAATTCTTCATAGGTCATCTAAAGATTATCATCATTCAATTCTCACACATAGCTAAACCAGATTGAACATGCGTCAATCTAAGTCAACTGGAAACTCACCAGTAAAGCTTGCGTCAACTAGTTTAATCAGTACCCACTTTGTTCCATGTGTGTACTTCATGGGAATGCTCATCTCCACCCAAGAAATTAATTAGAACAATGTGAACTAACTAAGAAACCAAAGTTTAAGATAAGGAAGACTCTCAATCAAGTATAACCTTTCACAAAAAATAGTTTTCCAAGAGATTAGAATATTAAAACAACTACTATAGAGAGTTAAAAAAATGAAACTTGTATTAATCAAAACCTCAAAGCTCAATGGGGAATTACAAAGGAATCAACCAAAAAGGTTTAGCCTTCCATGCGGAAGCAAAACAAGAATAATACATAAAGGAAAATAAAATTAGGTTTAGAATGTGTTTGCTCCTCTCAAACGCGGTCCAAAAAGCCCCATCTTTCTTCCTTTGAAGTCTCTTTTATATAATCTTCTTTTCCTTGCACAAAATCGGATTAAAAATCTACCTTATGATATTGTTTTACAATTATCATATGCTTCCTTTTTTGTTTTAAATTATTAAACATATATCTTCATTCCTAAACAATGTTAGGTTTTATTCTTGCTTCTCTTCCATATATTATTTCCAATTTTCTTCAAATTTAAGCATTGATTGTAATTTATTCCAGCACTGTTGTGAGAGATATTGCAAAATAATTTCTTGAATAATATCTTCAAAGTATATTTGTTCTATATTTACCCTATATAAAGGGTGTTTTCCTCCATGTATTGACACATTGAAATTGAATAGTAAAGAAACTCTGCAGGAGTGTTTTTGTTAGACTTGTGAGCTCTCATTTGTGGGTCTTATCTTAGATGGGTAACATCTCAAGTGGCGGCTCTTTGCACCACTCATCTTGGAGTTCTATCTTCTCCAACTGGTGTGACATCTTTCTTTCTTCCATAAGCTCTCTTCATCTCTTCCTCTTTTCATCTTTCTTTGTGCCCTTCACTCCATTCATCTTTATACTTTCATGTTTGTCTCTTAAATTGTTTCTTATCTTTGCCTTATTCTCTTCAATTTCGCACCATTGCATCATTGTCACCATATAATTGTGTTTTTCTCTTTGCCCTCTAGAAGTGAACCTTCACACTTACTTAACTACCTGATTAAGTTCATGTCAACTGGGGTCTTCTTTAGGTTCTCACCGTACATTGCTAAAAATAAAAAAATCATAAACAAAGAGAAACCAATAAAATATGAAATTCCTAAAATCAACTCACATCAACAACTAAACAAACTACTTCAATAAAACAATTGATAATAAAATAAATAAGAAGTAAAAAAAATCTGAAAAGAAATAACCATATTCGTCGTCCCTTAGAAAGTCATCCAGCTCTGTGTTAAATTTATCATCTACACCAGCTGCAGATGGTCCTGCTTCATTTGTTGGATCTGCCCCCCAAGAATAATAGTACATGTCCCTAGGACAAGCAACATAAGCAACAATCAAGAGGCATGTAGGGATTATGTTGCCCTTGAGGAAAGTTTTGATGTATATCTTGTTGAAGCCTCATTATCCCTCTATAATTGGCATTTTCCAGCATTTGTATATGTTCCATGTAGCTCTTTGTTCCAACTGCATTTGCTGCAACTGTTCCATTAACCTGTCTTCCCTAAATGGTACAGATGATTCTGGTTGGTGAACCACTGACTGATATATAGGAACCTCACCAACTTATGGTGCTTGTTCTTCTGCAACAGTATAGTTGCTAATAATAAATTTCAAATCAATTGGAGGTCTAATCTTGACAGATGGATTAACCTCCACACCATATTCTGCACAGAGGGCATTAATAAGAGCAAGGAACCCTAAAGTACCCTTTGCCTTCTGATTGCTTGGGCCAATTTTAAATCTAGCAAATTTATAAATTTCATGACAAATAAGTTTGGCCACATCAACAGAATAATCATCTTTTAAAATGCAATAGAGAAGATGACACATGAGAATATTCAAGCCAAATACATGGCCATTAGGTACCACATTGGCCGGCATGAAGACCATCCAAGCTTGAGATAACGTCTTCATATGCTTCATTAATATCCTTCATAACTAGTTGCACTTATTTGATAAGTGTGATTGGCTAGACAAATTTCCCTAACCACTATGTCATCATTAAACCCACAAATTTGATCATTCAACCAGTGATATGTGCAATCCACATCTCCTCTTAACTGCAAAGGGTCACCCAAAATTGCACGAATGGAGTCCCTGTGAAAAGGCACCCATCGTCCTTGTACTCTTGATCGGAACTTTTATGTTCCATCTTATTAATGAAGCATATGAAGACGTGTTATCTCAAGCTTGGATGGTTTCATGCCGGCCAATGTGATTGGCTAGACAAATTTCCCTAACCACTATGTCATCATTAAACCCACAAATTTGATCATTCAACCGGTGATATGTGCAATCCACATCTCCTCTTAACTGCAAAGGGTCACCCAAAATTGCACGAATGGAGTCCCTGTGAAAAGGCACCCATCGTCCTTGTACTCTTGATCGCAACTTTTGTGTTCCATCTTCTCCTGCCCTAGCATTTGTATAAAATTCATGAACTACATCAGGATCATACATTTGAAGGGGCTTAGCTAGCCTCATCCAACTCCTTCTTTGTAGGCCCCTTAAAAGTGGGTCATTTTGTTCAGAAACAACTGTACTCTTCTCTTTGGAATAAAAGTCCAATTCTTTATTTCTTCATACCTCATTTGCTTTTCTTTACTTCCAAACCTTTTTCGTGCTGGAGGCTATGGACACTCCATCCTCACTCTCTTTCCTTTGGCCATTTGAGTTGCAGTACTCATGGTCTGCCCCATTGCTGCAAAATTTAAACGAGGCACAACCTATTTCTCATACATTATTATCAATCCAAATCTCAATTCAAAATTTAACCAATCTCATGTAATCCCCACAAAAGCATTTTTCCAATCCCCTTTTGTAAATTGTCAACTAGCCATCCATATGCCCAAAAACAAAAATCCCATGTAATTTTCATAACGCATTTTGACAAATACCTTCCATGCATGCTTAAGTTTTGGTGCAAAAATGTAAGATTTATAAAACTAACCATCCAAAATGTAAGAATCAAAACTTACTTCATTTACCATAATCTTCTCGAAACTTAAAAACTCAAAAACCCCCAAATCTTAACCCTCAAAAACATAAATTCATGGCTTAACAAAAAATTAGGGCAATATATAGAGGTAAAAATGCTTACTTGGCACACAATGATCAAGATTTCAAGTTTGAAAGAGGAACAATTAAATATTATAGCAGAAATAAGCTATCACAAATAAAAAACGAGAGCCTCTCACCAAGGATTTTGAACAGAATGACACCACTGGACCCAATTTTGCGTTTTTAAAAACATTGTCAAGGTCGTCTCACTTGAGCGAGTAAAATCTCGCTTGAGCGAGAATGCACCCGAGAACTCACAAATTTGTATGTCGTTCTCACTTGAGCGAGTAAATTCTCACTTGAGCGAGATGGCTCCAGAGGCACCACCATTTTTCATACTTTCTCGCTTGCCAGAGTGAGATTGCTCCAATTCTTCTGTTTGCGGGACAATAATTAATATCAAACACAAAAAAAAAACTATTCTAACACAAAATTAACCAATCAAAATTACTGGGTTACCTCCCAGCAAACGCTTTATTTAATGTCAAATAGCTCGACGAAAGTTTTTATCAAGAGGGATAATTATCTTGTTTGACTAGTGCTCTTGTTACCACTTTTGTTTTCCTTGAATATGGTCCTTCCACTTCAATTGTTCCATCCATCTTTAACTCCTTGATAACCCATAATGTTTTTGTCTTTTTCATTCCTTTTCCCCTACTTGCTCTGAGCATGATAGGTTGTCCTAGACGATATTCATCTTCTTTTACTGACTTTCCTTGGTTGTCCTGGTCTTCTTTCATCTTTAAATTTTTATGAGGCGTAACTTTCTCTTTTATCTTCAATTATTTACCTCATCAAAAAGATGAAATATCACTAACATTTTTGCTGATAAAAAAAAAAAAAAGTGACGCCTTCACATTTTTTTTACAGTAATGTGGTTAAGAGATTCAGCAGCAGGCTTGCGTAAATCTTCCCATTTATGTTATGGCAGTGAATAACTTTTCACAAGATGAAAATATAAATCCTAAAACCAATACCTTCTGAAAAAAAACACTTTGTTGTTGGATTGCTTGATTTTTTCGAATCTACACAGTTCTGTGACTATGTGCAAAGAACCATTGTTTGGTGTCTCGAACAAACATCAAAGATTCCATTAACCAACCACACGATTGATGTGATGCACTTGGTTGGTGCATAGTGTCATGGTTTTTTAACAAGATTTTGAATAATAATAATAATATTTTTATAGAACACAAATGCGAGCACTGTTCCAATAATTAATGGATGAGAGCAAAGCAACGTTTAACAAGACAAAAACTAGAAGCACTTTAGCGTAAAGTTATGTTTCCCATTTGATGTTTTATTCGACAAATTCATGCACGAATGGCAAAGATTCATCACTTTTCTTTTTCTTCACTTTTGCCAGTGATGATGATTTTAACTGTCTATTTGGTTGCTCACTGAGAAAGAGATAGGCACGAGGGAGTAAAAGCATGTTAGAATTATTGGTGTGGCAGGAATATATAAAGTGATGCTAAGAAAGATGTTGAAGAGGTCAGAAATGGACACCACGGTTTGTGGTGGTCACCCTGTCACCCACACCATTTGCTTAAATCAAATCCAAAATGGGTTTGTCACAGTTTGTGGGAACATTTTTAGGCTCGTAATGGGATAATCATATGCATTTACACAAACATTTCTTGTTCCAGGGTCAATTTTTACGTCCAACTGGGTGGCAAACTTTTGTCTTTTCCTTACCCTCTCCTTTTCTAATCAAATACATTTCAGGAATCATATTACAAATCCTTCAACAAAACTGCTTTTGCTAATTACTCACATCATCTACCACCTTCCCAATTTATGTTTTGTTTTGATAAGCCACCACCTTGCCATTTCAACCATATATCATAAATATTATTTCATTAAAAAGATTTAAAGAACCAGCCAAAGTAAAATATTCCCCTTCCTTTCAACCAAATACACCTTTGTTTGAGATTGTAGGTTCATGTTGGATCTTTTAAAGAGATATAAATCACTTTCAATGGAAAACCTTAAGATAATTAAATTATGAAAAAATTATATATTATTTAACTTTGTTATTTTTATTTAATTGTACATTTCTAAAAGTTTCTTACTACTCTTTGTTAAGCATGACACATGATATTAGAATTTGTGTGAGTTATTAGAAGATGGGAAAAACTTGTGAGCATACTCTTATATGGGATCTTTGAAGGCATAAATGTGTCTCATATATGATGTTTTGGTTATTCCATAGTGGTTCCGTACAAAAACATGTTGCAAATATGAAACATGGGTGATAGGACATTCCATACAAACACATGCAGACATATCAAATAGTGACATACAGATGAAACACACAACATTGATATAATCCATATATTTTAATTTAAAATGCAAGAGTAAAAATATGTGACCAAAACTTTATCAGAAAAGTATTCTAATTTTGTTCGTAAATAAATTTGACTGATCATCTCTGATAATACAAAGTTTCTTTTATCTTTATGAATATAATTCCAGACTTTATTTAGCTCATTTAAACTGACGGGGTTAGTAAAAAGAGAGATAGCGTATCACTTATATGGATAACATGAAACATTTCAATACCATTAATATAAATTTATTAATGTATGTTATTATATAACTTGTGTATAACTTTACATAATACTTTTTAAGTAAATATAGAGAGTCTTAGTTAAAGGTGACGAAAGAGGTCTCTCTGACTCCATCCTTGTCTGAAATTAGACTTGAAAAGCTAAAAATCTTGAGCTGTTAAAGGACAAGTGAACAAGTTGATAGCTATTCATTAGTTTTTTTTTCTAAATTTTGTGCTCTTTCTGGTATTTTTAAAATTTTATTTATATATACATATATATTTTTAAATAATTATTACTTTTATTAGATAATTTTTAATTAATTAATGTCTGATAAATTAAAATAATTATTACTTTATTGATTAAATTGTTTTATTATAATTAATAATTGAAATTTAATTTATAAGTGTTAATTATTTAATTTATAACATTATTACGTATTTTCTTTCTTTAAATTATATATTATAAAAAAAATTAATTTTAAAACAGTCTGCTCCACCTACTTCAGCCTGCTAACTTGGTGGATTAGATTAAACCGAACAAAGTTGAGGTAGCTTCTTCATGTACTTCTATGACATTTTCAGCCACCCCATAAATTTTTAAATTCCTAAATTATCCTTCAATAAAAAATAAAAATAAAAAGCACCATATTTTACGTTTGTTCGTGTTCGTGAGTGAAGAAGGTGTGAGTGTGTGCAGTATGTTCTGGATTATGTAACACAGAACTCTTGAATTTAAAATAACATTTTGACTTTGTCAATACCTAATTTTAAAACTTACTAATTACGTAATTCGATAATATTCTAAATTCGGAAATGAAGCAAAACTCGCACATATATTTTCAAAGTGTGTGTAATCTTGAAGTTATTTTTTTAGTTATAAAATAATTTATAGATTATCAAATTCGAAAGATATTTTTTAATTATAATATTACTATGAATTATCCTATTCAAAATTTTTTTTTGAATTATTAAGTAAATTATTAGTTAAATTATAAGAGTTGAATGATCTCTAGTCGATGTGAGATTTTCAACACACCCCTCATGTCGAGGCTACCTACTAACTCGTGCGTGGAGATATATGTTATGGGTGGTCCGATAACGGTCCGATGGCGGGTGGCTTGATAAATCCAACAAATACTTGTTAGGATAGACTCTGATACTATGTTAAGAAGTGAGCTTTAAGTCTAATTCAACCTCATAAAACCGGCTCAATGAGGTGAGGTTTGCATCCACTTATATACTATGAAAGACTCTAATAGCTAGTCGTGGGATTTCCAACTTACTGAATTCGAAAATTATTTTTTAATTATAAAAAAATACGTATTAGGGTCTGGAAGGGAACAGTTCTACAACCAGAAAATCTGAAGTGGGAGAGCAGAAAACTGCGAAGAACCACCGGAGGTGTACTGGAATAAAGGGGGCACCTTGGAGGTGCGTCGGAATGAAGAAGGTGTTGGAGGTGCGGTGGAATGGGAGGGAGAAGAGTGAAAACGAAGTGAGTGAAAACGGCGTGAGTGAAAGGTGAAAGGTGAAAGTGGTTAAGTTGATCCACGGATTGAAAAGTAGCGGAGGTTGGGAGTCCAGACCGATAGTGGTTGTTATGTAGCCATAATAACCAAACCTGACCTGATAATATAATGGTCCTCAGCACCAAGCAAAATCAAAAGATGCAGCTATTATCATACTCTAAATTTTAAAATATTTTTTTTTATACAAAATAACGTTAAATTATTGTTGTTTGACCAATGGGCTACTGATTGAAATTAGTAAAACAAGGGTGTTCATAGAGAAGCAAAGTTAAATTCTTCCTACACCCAATATTTTTTAACAATTTTTAAAATTCCAAAAATACCCTTTATTTCGAAAATGAAAATCTGGAATTAAAAATAATACATTCTAGAAAAGTAGATCTGAAAGAGTTTTTTGTGTTCTGGAAAAAAAAATCAAAAGTCCATTCTGGATAAGAAAATCCGCAATATAAAAAATTCGTTTAAAAAACATCCAGAAACATATTCTTGAAAAGGTGGTCCATAATGTATTTTTATATGTATCCATTTTTTAAGGACATTTTCGTCTTTTCTCCTGAAATTGAGTGCAGTGGTATGGTGAAGGAAGTAATTGTCTGGTTGTTATTGCCCGAGTATTTTTTCTTTGAATTATACCCATTTGGACTGGGCTTTCTAATTTACACCCAAATTTTCCAACAATCACTCCCAAAAATTCCAAATTTATGACCGAGTGTATTAAGGAGTGTAAGTTCACAATACAAGTATTTTGTTGTGCTATGTTCATAAAGATTTAAAGGGGCATATTATCTGTTAGACTCCAGTTTTTCTAGTCTTTTTTTTATTTAACTTTTTTGGATGAGATTGAGAGAAATATGGTTGCACAAGCATTAACACTTCGTGATTTTAGAGGAATTTGTGAGAGTGAGAGGTGAGACCAACTCACTAGAAAATAGTCTAGGTTAAGTCTTGAAGAAGACTAACTTTGAGAAAGCTTAGGAACAAGTAGAATGGTCAAAATTGAACAGCATTTTATTACTAATTTCAAGTTAAAAATACAATAGATGAGTACTTCTATTTATAGGAGGCTTGGAAGTATAAAAAAAGAAGACTTTGGGGGAAGATTCAAGTTGAAATTTGGAGCCTGAGTCTAGTCATGTCAGAAGCTACAAAACCCTAGCTTAGAGCACAAGTTAGAGTGCACCTTCCCTTTGTACGACTAGCTTAAGGTTTCTCTTAGGTCATTAGAAGCCCAATTGAAACTCTAACTATATTTAGAAAAGGCAATTGCTTCCTACACCATATCACTACACCCAATTACAGGAGAAAAGACGTAAATACCCTTAAAAAAATGGAGTACATATAAAATTATATTCCAAATTTCCTTTTCCAAAACACAATAATCTCTTATGAATAAATATTTTTGGAATATATTATTTTTAATTCTGGATTTTTTTATTCCAAATGGGATTTTGATTTTTTTTTCTTTTCAGATTTTTATATCCGGAACACAATAATATCTTCCGAATCTCCTTCTCTAGAATGTATTATTTTCAATTCTGGATTTTTATTTCCAGAATTAAAGGTATTTTCGGATTTTTTAAAATTGTGTTGGGTGCAGGTTCAAAAGTGTTGGATTGAGGAAGCAATTGCCTTTAGAAAATCATAATCTAACATAGGTCCAAATACAAGTCCAAAATCCTACTCTGCTTGGCCCAAATTCATGGTCTAATTATCCTACGACAGATCCTCCCTACACAATATCATTTTGGACTGCACCCAATATACACACAAAAAAAGACCAAAATATCCTTAATGAAATGAAAATTAGGGTTTAGATAAAATGTGCACCCAACCCCAACCCACACCCAACCCACCCAGCAGCCTTGCACCCTTAATTTTTCGGTGGTCAATGTGAGGCAGCGCACAAAAGCTTGGAAACTTAAAAACAGAGCAACCCAAGCACCTCCATTCTTGTTCTTGTCGTGACTGTTGCATTAACGGAACTAGAAAACTGCAGAGGCACCGCGACGACATCAATTGAAGTCACCGAAGAAGGATTGAAACCACCGGAGAAGGAGACGAAGCCACCGGAGAATATTGAAGCCACCGGCGAAGACACCAGAGAAGGAAACAAATCGCAGAAGGTGAGTTTTGAGATTGTTAGTGCGTTCCGCATTTTTTGATTTTGAAAGTGTAAAAAGAGACAAATGCTAGGACGATAATCTTTACTAATTTAATTTTATGTATAATGAAACATCAAACACTATTCTAGGGTATGCATAATGGAATTTCTTAGTTGTTTGTATTCAGTGAGTTTGGTACTATTTTTATTTGGCATATAATCTAATCTTAGCAGCTCTGTTTCCCCAATATAACTATATGTAAAATGAAATCTGGAACTTGTTCTTCCTCTTTTACTCTCTGGCTCTTTCTCTCCATTATGTTGAATGTATAGTGAGTATTCTATTTTAGAATGACAACTGTTTTGTCTTTTTTCTGCAGTTATCTTATTTTAATAAATCGGACTACCTTTGAACTTGCAAGGAGAAGACGAATTCACTATCTAAGGTTAGATAAGTTAGTTTTTTGATGTTTTTGTATGATTTCATATTTTTACCTTAAATCAATAAATAAAACATTTTGCTAGAATGTGATTCTTTTGTTGGGTTCAATTTATCAGCAGCAACATGTATATGTTGGTGTTAAATGGTTGAACTGTTATTTTCGGAATCTTTTTCACTTGCCAACCATGTTTTGGGGATATCTATGATAAACACATCCAATTAATCGTCAAGGGAATTCGGGAAAGAGTGCATCCATTCAATGGAGGAGTTCGAAGAAATTTATACTACTTTTGTTGTGCAAGGAACAAGGAGTGACGTATATAGATTTGAACCATTGCCTACCCCTCAAGAGATAGAGGAAAGACCAAGGTCGTACACATGCTCGGATGGTTTAACATGTTAATGTTGTTGATGGTTTTTGTGTAAGTAAAAGTCTTTTAGTCCTACAGTTTAATTGGGAAAACTTGGAAGTATGTCGATGTGCGCCTGATAGGCTCTTTCTACGGCTACACTAAGATAATTGAAACTAGGGTAACATCAAAATTCTCCTCCTTTCATTACTGTTAAAAACTGACCTAAATAGAAGTTGTATGGACCCAACTGGCCTTACATTGTTCCCTAAACTTTCTAATAACACCTAATTAATTACATAATGTAGTCTTCCATCCATTTGGGCTTAACAATCTGACGTTTGGGCCTATTATTGTTGGGCCCTGTTGTATAGCGCCCGTATGCTTAGACAAATGTGTTATCTTTAGGCAGTTTGGTTTATCATTTATCATCTGATATTCATTCTTTGCCTAATTTTTGGAGGTAGAGTTCCAATTTTGATGTACCATGACAGTGGTAGTGTGTTGTTTTGTCTTTACTTGTTAGTTTGTAGACCTGGATACCTAGCTATTATCAAACTCACTATTGTTGTTGTCGTGGAACACCAGAGAAAATACGGTATTCATCTTATTGCATGCACAGGGGGTGCGGCATCCTTGATCTCATGCTAGGCGTTGGCTTCTCTCCACCTCAACACATGTTTAATACTCTTTAGACTTTCCTTATTTTAACTCCCAAATACCTAGTTTCAACCTTATCTAGCTCACCCATGGTTGCTAGAAGTCGCAGCATGTTGCACAATAGCTTGCTTTCATTATATTAGGAGCTATAAAATACTCATCAGATTCTCATGGCCTATGACAAAACAAAGTCTTTAACACTTTTGAGGA
>Ga0123342_1001737_pt1 | contig 36745 bp, 19 predicted proteins | sample Turbeawhitnodule_FD_89960 | JGI IMG/M metagenome (GOLD analysis project Ga0123342, IMG submission 89960) | Root nodule microbial communities of legume samples collected from Mexico - Turtle bean Mexico white nodule | ecosystem: Host-associated > Plants > Roots > Nodule | place: Mexico: Nepantla...
ATATATATATATATATATATATATATATATATATATATATATATATATATATATATATATATATTTATATAGGTTTATATAAAGTTGTTTGGAAGGTGATGATATATAGATATATAAACATAGTTATAATCAAACAATAAAAAAGATATAAGTATAAAATAAGATGTATGGATGGCAACATTGATTGTTCTTTGAATATTCTATAACATAGAAAGAATAAAATCATTTAGGGAGAGACGGCTAAGGCATTGACTCTAACTTATATAAATTAAAGTTAAGAATAAACTATGAATTTAACTGGAATTAACCTCATAGCTATAATTGGGAGCAGGTAATAGTAAAACAAAATTATATAAACTTAGTTATAATCGGATAATAAAATAAGATAACGTCTGTGATAATGGCACCGACTGTTCATCGAATATTGTGTTACCTAGGAACAATAAATCATTTTTACGGCCATACCTATGCCATTGACCCTATAATTTATTAATGTTTTTCTATTTTATAATTATTTAAAATTCGGAAAATATAAAAAATAAATTAAATTAACTTGAACTAGATTTAGCCTGATAGATATGTTTGATTTAAGACACACACACAATTTTATTTTATATATATATATATATATATAATTGTAGAGTTTTCATAAAAAATATTTATATGTTATTTTTTTAATTAGTCTTTAATGGTCATATTTGTTATTGAAAGTATTTTTACATTTGCACTCATTTTTTTTTAATTTTTTTAGAGTTATTAATTACTTGTTTTAATTATTGTGTAACAATTAAGTTTAGGGTTATTCATATTTTTCGGGAAGGAAATGCATCTGCTAATAAGTTGGTTAATTAATTTATAGAATTTTTTTTTATTGATTATAGTATAATAAGTTACCATCTAGTATGCGGTTAGAGAAATTTTTTATGAATAGATATAGTCTACATATGTATTGTTCTTGTTAACATATGAGTTTTGGTCTAGTCCTCCGTATTTTTGTATTTTTTAAATGAGAGTAATAAAATATTATAAAAATGTAAACCAATCATATATTGTATAAAATTAATCGTCATGTTTTTCATTAAATTTGAGGGTTTGGGTAACTATTAGACTAATTTGACCATAATTTTATTCTCTGTTCCAAGTAATCTCCAGCCAAAGTTTAGATTATTTAGATCTTCTCATAAAATTTAATTTCCCACTTGATTACAGTAGTAGAAAGATTGTTGCCATAATAGATTAAAGTAGGATTCATCTATAGGAGGTGTGAGTTATCTGACTATTAAAATGCAAAAAAAAAACAAAAAAAAACTTTGTTGTATGCCATGAAAATTGTTTATAATTTAATTTATGTTCAACTTTTCAATTATTTTTAATATATATTATCAGATAATCACTAAAAAATTCATCTGCATTTTGTTGTAAAAGATAACGTTATACTATATTTATATTAAAAAAAATTGTTATGTAATGGATGTGGTGAAAACAGAGTGAAAATAAAAATAATTATCTTGTATATAAGAAGATAAACTTGTGTCACGTTAAAATTAAGGATTACAAAGTGCTTACATTGTACATTTAATTGTGTAATCTCATATTTAATGTTTTGATTTTTTTATTTTGTTACGAATTGAAAATTGCCCTAAATTCTAAATAATATTTGCACGTAAATCAAGAGTTAAACTAACAATGATTTTTTTATGGTGTTATCATTTATTTCTATTAAGTAAAAAAAAATCATAATATAGTTAATTTACTTGAATGTAAAAACTAAAATAAAATAATCTAATATTTAAAATATAAAAGACAACAACTTTTCTCTTAAAACAACCATTTTTTTCTCTTAAAACATTTTTTTAATCAATAAACAATAAATAAATATAAAAAATATAAAAGATGTTCTAATTCTTATACATGAAGGAATCCGAACAACATTTCTAAACAACCTTTTTCTTAAAACATAAGTAATAAAACACATATGCCCATATTTAATGAATATATTAAAATTATTAATGTAAATTTTGAATTATTTTTTAATCTATTTAGGAGAATATGATAATAAAAGTATATATGTTTAATAAATTAAATTAAAAGTTAGAAAGGATGACAAGAAAATGAAATTGCATGATATCTAATATTTATTAATTATATACTATGAAATGTTTTTATGGATGGTCTGGTCCGATAGCGGTCCAATATAGGGTGACTTGATAAACTCAACAAACTTTTGTTATAATACACTTTAAATAACTCTGATACTGTATTAAGAATTGAAAACTCAATCCTAAAATCGACCCATAAAGTAAGGTTTACACTCACTGATATACTATGAATTGTTGTTCTCTCTAGTTGATGTGAGATCTCCAACAATTAATGTGTAGTTTGGAAAGACAAAACAAAAGTTATTGAGAATAAAAATTTGAAAAAAATGATCAATATTCTTTAATCTTCCATATTTGTGGAAACTAGATGTTAAACACTATATAAATGTGATGCATATGAAAAAAAAAAGTGTTTATGATAGTGTAATTGAGACATTTCTCAACATAAAAGGAAAGACAAAAGATGGAGTTACAACACGACAAGATTTGATTTGGTTGTCATGAGTATACTTTTTGAGTTGCATCCATAGTGGGAAAACAATTTTATACTTGCCTCAAACATGTCACACTCTTTCTAAAAAAGAAAAATCAAAGCTTTTGTTACTGTTTATACAGTGTGAAATTGTCACAGGGGTACTATTCAAATGTTAAGAGTTTACTATTCAAATGTTAAAAGTTTTGCGTCTATGCAATATTTGAAGTTAAATTGTTTAAAGTTTGACCTACGACTCATTTGTTTCCCATGGTCATAGGAAAATCAGAGTACCTATAACGCATGTGTGGTACTGGTGGTACTGGTGGTTCTTGGAAATTCTGTGATTACTTAGGTCCACCATCATGGACAAGTGTTAACTCTTACATACATAAGACCTTGCATAAGATGGAGACGCAGTTTGAAGAAAAAACTTAATCAAATATGATAATCCTTGTAACGAAAGTTTGAAGTTAAAATTCCTTACTTATTTTCGGTAACAAACTCAAAGAACACCTTATATAGTTTCCAAGGTTGTTTGAGTATGGGAGAACTTGTTATTGATGATGACGACATGAACCATATTATCCAACTTGAGGAGGAATCCCTTGCAAATACAATGGAACAATAGAGTATTTGGAGTCAATACTACTATTATTTCTCTATACATTTTCTTACAAGAAACATTAGAGATTGTTGAGGGAACCTTCTTAGACATTTCAGTTATAAAACTTGGGTCATATAAAGACATATTCTTATGTGTATATTTTCCATAACATAATAATTACATTTAACTTATAATTCATTGTGTTAGGTATATGAACAATTTTAGTGTGAAACAATGTTGGGAAAATCAGAACTAATTCTCCCTCTTTGATATATATACAAAATGGACACTTCGGAAGAAATAAGCAGATAAAAGAAAATAAAGATAGGATAATGACATCGAGAATTTTAACTGGGAAAACCTCCACAACTTGAGAAGTAAAACCCTCGGAACCTAGTACAAAAAATGTCTCCACTATGAAAGTATGATTACAATGTTTGTTTCTCTTACTCTGTGAGGATAACACTCAATCTCACCTAACAAGGATAAATATAGTGTTTCTCTAGCATCTCACTAAGATTTCTAATCTCACACTATGATGAATATCTATTTTCTCATTTTCTTTCTCTCTATGTTGCTCTTCCCTCACTTGACTTCCTCGCAAGTTCCCTTTATATGGAGAATGAAATAAGGCTTCTTCATAAAGAGATAATGGATAATTAATACTTATCACATTTTCAAGATACCTTGAAAACACTATCTTCAACTTTCTAGGTTGAATTTCAAAGTTTTCAAGAGTGATACACTTTCAATTACCAATATTTATTGGTCATGGTCTCTCACTAAATTAAGGGGAGATTCTCAACAAACAAGACAAATAAAAAATATATGGATTTGTTGAGCATCAACCATCCAAAAATCTATGAACACAAATGTCCAACTCTAGCAATAGACTTGTAAACATGGATGAGTGACTCACACGACATATCTACATGACTCCATACATTGAAGAGCTAGTTTTATAACTTGTATTTTTTTTTTAAATTATACTAATTATATAACTAATTATTTCCCATTTCGTGTAAGTCTCTAAAAAATTACATAATAGTGTGATTTTGTTTCACTTCAAATAAAATTCAATAAATAAATTAAAAGTTTATTACAAAGATAAATTTAACATTATTCATTACATGAATAAATATAAGTGCATTTCAACTAACACATCTCTATTGTAAACATAATTATATTTTAAGTGGAGTGAGCAAAACAACATCATTACAATTCATTCATGGTTATAAAGTTAGAGAACTTTTAATACATGTAATATTTTTTTTTAAAGTTGTACAAAAATAATTTTGATCACTTGTTAATTAAAAAGTACTAATTTTTATGTATATATATATATGTTATTTAATTTATTTTGAGTTATGTATCACTTTTTTTTAATTTATATTTATGTTAATTAAAAAGTATCATTTTACTAAATTATATTTGTTTTATTTTACTTATTTTTAATTATGTATTATTGTCCTCCTTAATAATTATATTGTTGTTATTTAATTTATTTTTAGTTACATATTATATATATATATTTATTTATTTATTTTGTTTAGTTTACTACCTAATTTGCTCATATGTTTTAGTTTATATTTATATTTAATTTATTTAATTTACTTTTAGTTATGTATTTGTCTTTTTATTTTTTATTATTTAATTTACTTTCAATATATATGTTATTTTCTTCTTTTACGTTATTATTAGTTATTAATAAATATTGTTTTTTTCTTTTCAATTCATTTATACTTTTATTTGTTTTTCTGAGATTTACTGACTCATATATAAATATTTATTTAAACTTTTTGTTTTAAATTTTATTTTATTTTTATATTATTTTAAACATCATCCTTTTACAATTTAAATAAATATAAAATAATACAGTAAAAGTATATTTTTTAATTCAATAAATTTGGATAAAAGAAAATCATATATATATATATATTATTTTTTATACCTTAAAGTATTTTTTTACATATGTTTCGATTGTGCATAGGGCATTGGTTAAGACAAAGAGTATATATTAGTTAGAAAGGATTTCACTTAATCATATTGATCAAAAAATTGGTGTTTATTGAACAAATCTGGCTCAACAATTTTTTATTCCATTAACATATTCCTATTAAAATCTGTCCCCTTATTATTTAACTAATTTGGTTAAGTGACTATTTAGTTAATTTGGTTAAGTGACTATTTAATTAATTTGATTAAGTGACTTTAATATTTATAGTTATTATTTGATTATATATATATATATATATATATATAAAAGTATATTTTTAATGTTTCTCTTATGTTTATTGAATATTTAATAAAAATTGATATATTGAAATGAAATGTATTTGGATTGATGAGAGTAACAATTAGTTAGATGAGTCATCAATGAAAGAATAAATATAATTTTTACTAATTTTCAAATTACATTATTTTTACTTTTTTTTTAGAGGAGGAAATATTTTGTTAAACCTACACAAAAATACTTATCTCCTTAGCTAGTAGGAACTAATTTTGTTCACTGTTTAATATTTTTTTTCTTGTGTGTCTTATTTTTATTTCATTATTCTACTTTTAACATAAAAGTAATTTTAGCGGTAAAAGTGTTATAAGTAATTTAAATATGAATAAGATGATTTTGCAGTCACAATTGGCAACTCTGCATTGAATTAGTATCCTAAAACTTAGTCAACTGATTTGGTGATTAAACAGTCTACTCTATCATATTTTTTAATGAATGATGAAGTTGAACACTCAAATTTCCTGAAGCATGGGAGAACATCACAATACATTTCCCAAAAAAACATGACAACATGTGAGTATGTAATTACTTTAATTTTATTTTAGACATATAAAGTTGAATTAAAACCATGATTAATATATTCTTATCTTATTTTAAGAAATAGATTAATTTTCAGTTTTTAAGTAAACATGGAACAAAAGCAAGCTTTGTTAATTTCAATAAATACAAATGTCACATAATTTATTGTCTCATATATTTACTTCACCTAATTGTCTCTTACCTTAATACCATGTAATGAAATAGTAATAATTAGGTATGTGTTTATTTGTATGTTTGGATTAGACTTGAAAAATAAAATTTAAGCTAATTAATTTTCATTGAATTAGATTTTTTTTTAAATTTCCACAATGTACGACAATTCAATCCACTCTATCTCATTAGTAATAATTGAGGCAACCTAAAAAATAAAAAATATCACACATGATTTTTTTAACAAAAAATGTAAATAACATTTTATATAATGAACTCACTCGAACTAAGTTATACAAAATTATAAAAATACAATTATGTTAAAAAACTTAATGTATAATAACTACTAAAAAAATATTATTCCATTATTCTGGTTCAAGTTGTTTAAATTTACAAATTATAAATTTAATACTGAAATTATCCATTATCAAATTTAATTAGATTGATTTAGCTTACATCTAATTAAATTATAAATTTTAATCAAATTGTTTTATTCAGTTTAGATTCACCACTTATTAAGATTAATCAAACAAATATATTAATATTTCTTAGTGTGTTGACTGAGATTAACAATAACAAACCTTGTAATTATTATTATTTAAGAGCAGGAAATCCAAATAAGATGATTTAATGATTCCTCATGTGATTTAATAGTTTCACCTAATATTTTAAGAAGTAGAAAAATCAAACTTTATTATTTAAAAAGAACAATTTTTGTTATTATATTAATTTGTGCATGATACTTGATAACTCAATACTTAATTCTAATTTTATTGTATAAACCAGATAGAATACCTTATTTAAAAAATGCTAGATAACCAACTGAATTACATAACATATTATTTTTAATAAATAAGATGAAATTAGAGATATATAGGCTATTGTTATAACAACAAAGGATAATATAAAATATTCATCATCAGATACAAGAGAGGAAATACAGGGGGCGTTAAAGGGCGTTAAAGTAACCAGTATAATTAATTAAAGAAACGTGTTATAAATAATTTAATTAAATATAAATAATTTATATTAATTATATTTTTATTTTAAATTATTTGAATAAAATTTAATATTTATTTATTTAAAAATATTTAGTGTTATTTAAATATTTTGTGTAAGCATAACATTTTCATATTTTAAAAAGTCGACCGACCCAAGTCCCCAATCATGCAAAGCGGCGGGTAAAAAAAACACCGCAAATTATATATTTAAAATTTATGAAGAAAAAGGCAAAAGGAAAAAGAAGTAGAAGTAGTTAAAATAGATAAAGAAGAAAAACTAAATCTTATTTAAAAGATAAAAAATTAATTCAATAATTTAACCAATTACAAAGATAATGATAAAAAGGAACTCAAATTATTGTTATTAGGATAAAAGTTATTTATTTTTATTAATTTTTTTCATAATAGTTATTTTTACTTTTCGCACTCTTATTATTTTTCCCTCTATCCAAGTATAGGACCCACTGTGACGAAATAAAACAGAAAGAAAGAAAATACATAATAATTATTATATTTATTAAAAAAAAATAAGAGAAAGGAGTATGTGAATTATTATTATTATTATTATTATTGAAAGTGGGTCAGAGGGACACGTTATGAGCAGACAGTTCCATGTGGCCACATGGATGAGAGAAAGAGAAAGAGCAAGAAGAAGAAGAGCAAGATCATCAACAACAGCACCATCAAGCAACACACCAACACCAACTGAAACGTCTTAGACCCATAATTCTCTCCCTCTTTTCTTCTTTTTGTTAATTGTGTGGGAGGCACAGAAAAAGAAGAAGATGAAGGAAAGCAGTGATGGGTTTGTGAGAGCCGATCAGATTGATCTGAAGAGCATAGATGAACAGTTGGAGAGGCACCTCAACAAGGTGCTCACCATAGACAAAAAAAAGCGCTCTGATGAGGACGAAGATGCTGATCAGGTTCATGTTCACACCAGTGCCACTGCCTCTCCCAAATTCAGACCTGCCTCTACTAGGCTAAGCTTGAAGAAGCAGAAGCAGGAGTGGGAGATTGATCCTTCTAAACTCATCATCAAGAGTGTCATAGCTCGTGGCACTTTTGGGACTGTCCATCGTGGTATCTATGATACCCAAGATGTTGCTGGTTAGTTATTTCTTTCAACGGATCCATATTTACTTATCAGATTCAGATGCATAATTCCCCTCTCACCAAACTTCAAGTGGGAGGAGTTTCTTTAAATATATCTCTTAAGCAGCGATCTTTCTACTAGTGGGTTAACTGTTTAATTTGCATGAATAAACATCCATGGATGCAGTTGTAAAAGCTCTTAATTTCTTCAGCAAAATTGTTACTTGAAGTAAATTACTCCAGTTAATATTTAATCCCTTACTCCACTGGATTTTCTGGAGAAGAGTTGACTTTTAGAATGATTTAGTGTAGAGTTAAATTTATGGGAATAATAGTAAAAGTTGGGATTGGGCTTTTACTGTCATAAAATTCAAGTGACCCCATTGTGGATTTGGTCTTGTTGTGTGGTAAATATAATAAATATGGTGTTTTTTTTTTGTTTCAGTGGTTATTTATTCTTTGGGTAGAATTTCTGGTTTCCTTTTCCTGTGTTTACCTGATCAACAGTTATTGTGATTACTTAATGTTCAGTGAAATTGTTGGACTGGGGTGAAGAAGGACAAAGGACAGAAGCAGAAATTGCTTCCCTGAGGGCAGCGTTCACACAGGAAGTTGTTGTTTGGCATAAACTTGATCATCCCAATGTTACAAAGGTTGATTTCAATTTTTTGACATAAGTTTATTTTTATTTGTGTAATTGTCATTATAATATGTTGAGCTTGTTGTTTCATAGTTGTGTATGTTAATATTATCTTATTTTATTTTGGGTGGAGGGATCCATCCAAACAAAGAATTTTCTGTCATCTCAGGTCCTATGAATTTGTATTATCAGCTGAGGGTTCATCCCACTTTTCCACTTTTCTTCTATATCCTCCTTTCCCTTACATTCAACTAGAATTTGCTTGAAATTGTAGAAGGACTTTCTTTTGTGCAGTTGAGGGCTACTATTATTGTCCGTGTTGTTTGAAAAATACATGCACTTTGTTTTAAGAACACGAGGTATGCAGTTAGCCTACTGTATCTTTATTGGAAAAAATACTGAAATATGAGAAGTACAAGTATTTTATGGAGCGGAAATTATACGATTCGTATAAAATTTAAGTTTCTTCACGACGTATGAGCTTAACTGTCCTAGATATGTTTTTCTTTCATATTGTTTCTCTGTCTATAATCTGATATTGCTGGTAGAGAATATTCAGAGATACACTGCCTGCATTAACTTTTGGTGGCATTATTTGCGGATACTAACCTTATTAACGAGATACAGTGCTCGAATTCCATAGTTTTTAGATAATCTTTAGTTCAATGCACTTTAATACATTTGGAGTTTATTTCTTTCATTTTTCAAAAAGCAGTTTTGTGGAGACCGCTGACTGTAACGTAGCCTATCCTTTATGAGTTGATTATAGAACACACAACTTAACTACAACCTTTCCAGCTGAAGTGTGGGGCTCTTAATTTATAACTTGTTAATCTGTTTTATACTCTGTTGATGAAAAAAATGAATACTAATATCTTTAAATAGAACGGAGTCGGTTTTGACATATGCTTATTCTATACATTAATCATAGAAAATTCAGTTTGTTATGAACTCGAACTTTTTTACAATGAATGGTGAAAACAACTATGAATAGACTTTTTTCCATTTGGTTCAGCATCCATGGTTCTGTTGAACAAAGATTTTAAATAAATAAACCAGCCTGCCAGCATTTTTTGAAATTTACTTGCAATGAAAGCTTTTAATCTTCAGACTTCTATTGTTTTTGGGCAACCTTTTCCTTGGAAAAGTTTATCTGTCTATTGTCACATTCTCCTCAAAATGAACATAAACCTTTTCTAACTCAAGAAAAGATACCCTGTATCTTCATTAGACTCAATTTCATTCACTTGGTATGTAGGTGTGGAGCACGAGCCTCTTCCTCCCCCCCTAGTGCCTGTTTTGCTTTCTCATCATGACATTTTCTCTTTCTTGTTCAATCTTTTGATATTTTCAGTTGATTTGTTTTTCTCTCTTTCCAAAGGGTATTATTTTCTACCCAATATTTTTAAACCATTTACATTTCCATGTTTAGTTTATAGGAGCAACAATGGGGTCTTCAGAATTGCAGATACAAACTGATAATGGTCTAATTGGCATGCCAAGCAATGTCTGTTGTGTTGTTGTGGAGTATCTCGCTGGAGGAAATCTGAAATCATTCCTAATAAAGAACAGGAGGAGGAAGCTAGCTTTTAAGATTGTCATTCAGCTGGCACTTGATCTTGCAAGAGGGTATCTATCTATTTATTTTCCCTGGTTTAGCAGGTTGGGAACTATAATTCTCGTAATTTTTGTGTGCAACTACTCAACTTGAATTCACTTGGTTTTACAGGCTGAGTTATCTTCACTCTCAGAAGATTGTCCATAGAGATGTTAAGACAGAGAACATGCTGTTGGATAAGACACGCACAGTTAAAATTGCTGATTTTGGGGTTGCACGTGTTGAGGCATCAAATCCTAACGATATGACTGGGGAGACTGGTACTCTTGGTTATATGGCTCCAGAGGTGAGTAGTCAATACCTGTACAATCCTTTACAAATTAGATATTGTTGTACTAGTGTGTGACACAGTGGAAGTCTTAGTGCAAAGGCATGCTGTGTACCAATAGATTTCATGTGATGGGGAATTAGCATATCCTGTCCCAATATTTCATCTAAGTGAGGATAGGTGTTTCCAATTTTCATGTCAATCCTATAGTTATTCAATGAGGGTAAATGACGATTTTCATGTGGAGCATATAGTGTGAAACTGTGAATAAGAGAAGAAAAATATGAGATAAAAATATTTAATTGATCAAAGAGAAAAATCCTTGCAATTGAATAATTAATTTTATTTTCCCATCGGGGATGGTTTACAGGTTTTAAACGGCAACCCCTATAACAGGAAATGTGATGTGTACAGTTTCGGCATCTGTTTATGGGAAATATATTGTTGTGACATGCCATATCCTGACCTAAGTTTCTCAGAAATTACATCAGCTGTTGTTCGCCAGGTATATTTTCTTCTCTGTTTTGATTGATTTTCTAACTTGAGAAGTACCTGTTTATCACTGTGTTTAGTGTCTGTGAATCCATTATAATTATATTACTATGTTCTGTTGGAATTTTAGAATTTAAGACCAGAAATGCCAAGATGTTGCCCAAGTTCTCTGGCAAATGTAATGAAGAAATGCTGGGATGCCACTCCAGATAAGCGGCCAGAGATGGATGAGGTAGTTTCCATGCTGGAGGCCATTGACACAACCAAAGGTGGAGGTATGATCCCCCATGATCAGCAGCAGGGTTGTTTTTGCTTCCGCAAGCATAGAGGGCCTTGAAGGTTTATTCGTTAGTCTTGCAAACAATTTGGTTATAGTGATTTTTCACTATTTGAAGAATCAATTTGTATCTATAGTGAGAAAGCAGTATTTGGATACTAGATGAGACAAATACACAGTAAGGGGTACAGGTAGGACGAGCTGGTGACATGTCAATATGTTGGGTGTGTAAAACTGTACCTCTGATTTTCTTTTACCTTTTTCCCCACATTGGTTTGGGTTCTGTGGGTATGAGTATTACTTTCTGCTTGGCAATGTTGCCGGATTTGACTTGTAACTTGCAGGATCTTCATTATACTATTACATACTCGCAATCATAATTGATGATATTAAGTTGGATCCATTTGCTTTCAAAACAATACTTGCTTTTATTAAACCAGAAATAAAACCTTTTTGGTCACTTGAATACAAGTTCTTTTCAAAGAAAAAAACTCTTAATAGCTTAGAGAACAGTTGTACTCTTCCGTTTTCTTATAATTATCAGATAAAAGTATACAAAAAACTTGAGTTTTCGCACAAGCAAAATGAGTTTCTATGCAGACAAAATGAGTTTTTGCATGAACAAAAAGAAACTATTTTCTTCTACCATCATTGTTCGACCGTTGAAATACAATTTGCTGGCATTTTCTGGTTTAATAACTTCTTAAAAACTTCTTATCTCATCTCTTATAACCTCGTTTGTAATAGTTACAGCATAAGTAATAAGATTGCATATCCATATTTTGAGGTGGTCTTATTCTATTTTTTCTCTATGCCGAACCCACCTGAGAAGTGGCGAATACCGAACTTCTCTTTTGTGATTGGACTTTGATCGTCTTTTCCATTATTGGTTAAAAAACACCATTACTAGTCAATGCTATTTTTTTTAAGACTTCATCTCAAATTCTAATATCTCTAGTAGTGTGTTTGCATGAGGTAGTTTAAGAGAGTAATTCATTTATTTGATGAATTTAAAATTTTTGAGAGTAAAATGAGTTGTTTGCATGAGAAAATTAAAAGGAAATTGATGCAGTTGCACGCACGAAACAATAAAAAGATCTGAAATTGTGAATTAGATTTGTTTTGTTTTGGAGACTTTCAATATTCAGACAAGATCAGAACAAATTTATTGAATTGATCATGAATGATATGATATTCTTTGACAATAATATTTTTGTTTTGTAGATTTTTTATATATTAATATAAATCTTATTTTTCTTTTTAACAGCTTGATGAAATTTAATATATTCTATTGAACAATTTGACATATTAATTTGAGTTACTATTACGAAAAAAATGTTATGAGCTATGAAATATCAGTGAAACTAATAATTACAAATACATTATAATCAATCATTCATACAATCATAAACTAAAAATTAAGTCAAAATGACAATAGTGAATCACTTGACTATTTTATTTTGTTTTCTTCACACATGAATATTTTTTGAAGCAAGCAGAGAACAAACATAATTAGTTGGTAACATTATAAATTATAATTTATATATATATATATATACATATATATATATATTTACATATTTATTTATTTTTGTAGAGATGACTGAAGCGTTTGCCGATGAGAAAGAATTGATTGAATACAAACACATTGGAAATATATCCAAATCATTTAACAAAAATATAGATACACCAAAATTTGTACGAAAACCATTTTTATTACCGGAAATAAATTATTAAATAGTGCCCATTAATGTAATTAGTGTATTTATTATACTCTAATTTAATCTGCTTGCTTTTACTTATCATAATTGAATTGAAAATATATTAAAAAAATACAATAATATAAAAAATATAGTAAATTAAAATGACATGAATTGTTAACTTTAATACTGTGATAGATTAGATTTTTTTTCCTTTTCTCGATCCTATTTTGACTATTACCAAAATAGTGGGCAAGTGTTTCAAGTGCTATCAAAGAAAATTGTGAAAACACTACTGAAAACAAATTTGATGGGATTGTTGACGTGCTAATTTTATTAAATAGATTTGATGTCTGCTTAACCTTAATGCGAAAAGGAACCGTGCATGAAATGGTGTTTGGGTAGCCGTGATTTGGAGTATTTGAAATCAAAGGAATTTAGTGATCTTTAAAGAAAGGAAGGTAGGTGTGGATGCAGAAGAAATTTTTAATCTGACGTAGTTACAAACTTGGTCTGAGAAGAAAAATAACAAATTTTAGTTTTTCCTTCTTTGATTAGGTGCTTTATTCTTTAAATTGTTTATATTCCTTATGTTGATATAGGTCTGGGGATGAGGTTTTATGCTGTTCTCTGTTGTTAGTGTGGTGCTTTTTAAGGTTTTTAAAACTGTGTAATTGTTACAGGAAAATGCTGGAAATCAGGAAAGAGTGTAAGAGGCAATGGAGGGAGGGTCTGTTTTGCATCAAAGACTCTCTTCCCCGATGCTGTATATGTGGGTAAGATGTGCAGGGGAATTTTTCTATTGGCTGTGGTGAATATTAAGATCTTTGTATGCAGGAAGGAAGGTGCTCAAAGGTTCTGGTGCAGGTGAAAAGAAGAATGCAGCAGCAAAAGGGCAGAGGAGGAACCTGTTTTCTATCACTAACAGTGTGCTTTTTTGTAATAACAGGGCAGAAATACTTTGTGAAATTTAAAACTTGTTAGTGCTGGTTTGATCATTATGCAGATGTGATGCATAATCTGTTATCCATTGTCAGTGGGAGAGTTGCTAGAAGCCTTAGAATTTCTTGACCTTCATGTTTAGTTATATTAGTATGATATGCTTTGTTGTTTTTTAAGTTAGGAGGTTATGTTTATAAGCTTATGTTTGGAATGTGGTTGAGTCACATTGAATGCCAATTTCCTTTATGAGAAGGGTTTATATTAAACTTGCATTCAAAAGTGAGAATCACGCACCAAATAACTGAAGACCTTTATCAATTTGAAAGCTAATTAATAATACGGCTGATTCTACCTTTTTTCTTGTATCCTACATAATACTTCACATACATCATTAAGAACAAGTGTGTTTCAAAAAGAATGTTGAGAAGCATAACTAAGAATAGTGTTTGAAGTTTCAAACCAAAAATATCCCCATCAGCTCAAATGAGCGTATACATCATTAAAGCCAACAACAATCCTCTTCAAGACACCAATGCTGTAATTTTAAAACTACAACATAAATTAAACATGGGACTTTTTTTAAAAAACCATCGTCAAAAGCTTTGAAAAAAGTCTTGTAACTTTATGTTAAAACAAACTCTTATTCTTTAAGGAGAGGTGCAGCTTCATTTTGTCCCTTGACTTTGTATCTTGTCTCAGTCTCCAAGTAGAAATCATATGTTACTGCTGGTCTCATCTTCTTCATCCCAGTTGGTTGATTTATAGTACATAACATAGAGGATGAGCTGTGTCAACCCAGAAAGTGTTCCCAACCCATTGGGAATCTGGCATTTAAAAAACTTAGTCAATTAGTTATATATCATGAATATATAATATTACCTAAAATCATTCATTTGAAAAATAATAATTACCACAATGAACGGATCCCACTTAAGCAAGGCATAGGCTGTCCAGACAATTCCATTGGCGAAGTTGGTGAATGAAAGTAAGAAAGGCATATACTTCACGCTCTTCGTTCGAATTACTTGTCGCTGCTCTTTTTTATGGGGTTCAAATGAAAACAAAAATAAATAAAAAATAAACCTAACTATTATCATATATATATATATATATACATAAATATATCCATGTTTAAATATTTAAGAAAATAAAAAAATTTGCAGAATTAGGATTACACGTACCATGACAGTCAAGGGAGAAAAATACATGAGGATGTTGAAGACTATGCATATAGGTCCAACAATCACCTTTCTTTCTTTGGGGGTGTGAACAAAGGTCATCACTAAAAACACCAGTAACGCAATGAAGATTATTTCAGCAAGGAAGATTAGCATGATCTTCCTCTGAAATTGTTAAAAAACATCAATTAATTAGGGAGTTAAGAATATATAATTACATTAAGTTAAATTAAGAGGCCTTGCTATTTTTTTTTCTCACCCTCTTGTTCCAGGGTGAGTATACAAAGAAGACCGTAGTGTAGAAGATTTCAAGGAAGAACCCAAATGAATTGATTGAGATCACAAGAGTGTTATCTGGGGTTACGAAGGGCAATCCATAAAATGCCCACACTCCACAATTCAATATAGTTGCAATGTAAGGATCTGGCTTGAAATTTTGCACTGATTTTGACTTGAATATTGATATAAATGTAGGTCTGCAAATTACAATTCCAAATATATCACCAATTCTTATGGCTACAATGTTATCATTTAGAATGGAGAAAGAAAGAGAGATTACACGGGGGACATGAATAAACCAAAAGAGATCACATTTCCTGCAACAAATAATAACAGTCATTAATCAGTTACCTTATAAGCTGAATTGTTCATCCACATTACATGAAGTAATAGTCACAATGCCAATGTATCATTACCAAATTCTAAATGTCATATACACTGTCACATGTTCATACACCTCAAAAGAATTATTATCATAACATAACATGCCTCATTCATCAAAATACTAAATCTCTCTCAGCTGTTATCAACAAGTGAAATACAGACAATGGATTTAGAAAGTGTTAACTAGATTGCTCCTTGAATGTCCTTCTTTGTTTTTCGTAACTATATTAGATGAAACGACCACTTTAAAAGCATTCAGAAACTACCTTGTTCTTTCATGGCAAAATAAAATACAAACTAAAAAAACATGAAATGGTCTAAGATTTTTGTGGACAAACCAATTATTCCAACAGCAGTTCTTATTGTATTGGTGTTAACCATGGCTACAACATCCAAAGAATAAACTGATCACAGAAGATGGTGAAGAGCAAACTAGGAAAAAGTACAGTAAAATTTGATTGAAGGGAAGTTCTTTTAGCGTTTTTAGTTAAAACTGTGGCATATATATAAGTTATCCTAAGATTCAACCAATTATGGGTTGTGCTGACCCCAAGAAACTAGGTTTGATTTGCAGACTTGTCAACTTGCGTTTCAGCCACAAGCATGTACTCTTTATACGGAACTCTCTGTTCAACTAACTAACTGTCAGCATTTGCCACAAACATAAAAACAAGAGGTTTAGAATTTCTAAGGATAAATTTATTTTACATTTGTTTTTCTAAGCGGATGATAGGATTTGTACAGTAAAAAAAACAGGAACGACTTTCTTTTTACGGTATGTTATGGGATTAATTATAACCCTCTCATGGAATAAGCTCAAATATGTATAAGCTAAAGTTTTGGAAATTTAACTCTCATATTTACTAATATTAAAAATAAAATGTGAAACCAAGTCAAATGTCATAACATTAAATTCAACAATGTACAATATCCATTAAATATTTAATAATAAATGTAATGAATTAAAATAGATGGACCACCATGAACTAAATGATAAAATGTTACAGCCTAGTCATTTTCTATCTTCTAATACTTTACTAAAATTATAGGAAGAAGAGTATTTGGGATATTTTTGTCTCTTTCTTTTGGCTAAATGATAATTATAAGTGTGGAAATTTAAAAATTAGTCTTTGTAAGAAAAATCAAATCATTTTCTAGCAAGTCTTTTACTCTGGTTGCCACCTCATCACGGACCAAATTCAAGTGTTTTAAAAATATGTTTTTGCTTTATCAGATTAATAATATATATGAATGGTTTAAAACAAGTTTTTCTCTTTCTTGTGTCTCTTATTTTTCTTTCGTGATTTTTTTCTTTATTTTTTTCTCCCTAGTTTAGCGTCTCTTTTTTTTTTTTATTCATGTTGTTAATACTTTTTTTATTTCTTTTTCTATTTTCCTTCTTCATATTTCTTTCTTTTTCAAATTTTAATAAAATGTGCTTTCATGAACTTCTAAATTTACGACATCATCTTCGTGTTTTGTTTTTCTTCTTCTTTCTTTTTTCTTCTTCATTGTCCCTTTTTCATCCCTCCGTATATAAAATACAAAATTTAACCAGGTATACACATTTACAAATTACAAAATCACCTCCCTCATATCCCATCTATAATCTGAGACTTTTACTTTATACTACCGTGGTTCAGTAACCCAACTAATACATTTTTGTTTAACAATCCACATTCCAACTGTGGCTTCATTGGTTTTTCATCACAGATCCAAACTCCTCTATAAGATACAGGTACTACCCTTGCTGTTGCAGAATCACCACCATGGTGAGGATTAGTTGTGGAGAAAGGCTCACACAGTGTCATAATAGTTGTGATAAGTTGTAAGGTGTTCTTTATTCAATCCTTATTGCTGATAAAAAAAAAAAGCCCTTCCTCCCCAAATGTTTGAAGCCATCATAAAATAAAGTATGCTTGAAACATAAATGCCTCTATGGCTAATTTCAATAAACATGTTACATTTCCTTACATAAAACCATAGTTAACACAAATAATTTAACAAACAAGATCATTCAAATCTCCATCCAAACCAAGTATAATATAATTTTGTTAGTGTAATCATGTTAAGTATAATACAAGAAATTCATTAAATAACAATTAAATTTAGATAAAAAAAATTATTAGTTACTATAATAACTAAATTAAATACTATTTTAAAGACTAAAAAATTATTAGTATATAAAGTGGTTTATATTATTATTAAAAATTTATAAAATGGTTTCTAAATTGTTGTCAAAATTAGCTACCAAAGTTTTAGCTACTAATATTTTAGATTCTAAATTGGTCTCAATTAGTTTTTTAAAGACTAATTTAGAATCTAAGATATTAGTAGATAAAACCTTGGTAGCTAATGGTTAGATATCAATTTAAAAAATATTTTATAAATTTTTATTAGTAATAGAAACTATTTTAGATACCAATAATTTTTTGAGTCTCTAAAATGGTCTCTCATTTAATCCGGTAGTAACTAATTATTTTAGTATCTAAAATTAATTGCAATTTTATGATTTTCTTGTAGTGATAATTGTTTCTCTCTTATCTCTTGATAAGGGCAAACACAATTAACTCTATAAATTTTAACCATCACCTAAAAGAAGAATTTCTAATAATATTTCTTTCTAAATCATATTATTAAAAGAAAAGTCATTAAATAACAACTAATTTAAAGACAAAAAATAATTAGTCGTTATATTAATTTAGAGCAACAATTTTACACAGGACACAATAACTTTATGTGATTATCATCTATTTTAAAATTGTTTGATTTAAAAGCACAAAATGGATGGACTAATACAAGTTTCATTGAATTGTTGAAGTTGTTTGATAACTTTCTACGACAAGTGCACCGCGTTTGTCAGAAGTAATAATTGTCCCTAAAAACAGATATTGATTCCATAAGGAACAGTGAATTATCAACTAGTGCAGAGCATCTAAGAAGACGACTATGGTAAATAGTCGTCCTTGTATATGGTAATTTTTTTAGTACATTCTGTTTAATGTTAATTCTCATCTAAATTAACATGTTTCAAGTATAACCTAGCCAGACAAATACATAAATTCAGAGAATCAAATTATATATATTGATAAAGGTCTATTACAAACACTAATAACATATATCTTTACCTATATTCCTATCTATCTAAATCCTAAACCCTAAAAATTTAAAACACCACAAACCTTGTGTGTGAAGACAATGGTGGTGGTGAAGAGTGGCGACAACGACAACAACAACGACGATGATGAAGCAAATGAAGGCACAACGAAAACATAAAAAACAGTGTTGAAGGCAATGAAATAGTAGGAATGAGGACCTTCACAACAATGACAGAAAAAAAAACAAATAAGAGAAAAAAAAAAGCAATGGTGAAGAAGAAGTGAAGAACTCGAAAACAACTTACCCAATGTCACAAAAAAGACAATGACTTGAGGAAAACGAAGAAGAAGCAAAGCAAAGAAGAGGAAAACGAAGCGCCAAAACAAAAGAAATATGACAAAGCGTAACTGACGTGTTATGAGTTAGAATAAAAAAAGATTCTATAAGGGCAAATATGAGAAAAAATCGTTTTCTTACAAGAAAACGCTTTGTGTATGAAGGCCATAATGTAAAACCGTCCTCTTAGACAAAACTCTTTATTATAAGAAGGCGACTTTACCTTATAGTCGTCTTTAAAGAGTAATTTAATTTAAAAATATCACCACATATTGAAGGAATTTAATGTAATATCGAAAAAAAGTATTTTTTTCACTATGAGAATTCTTTCTCACTCATTTTTGTTGCCTCCTCCATGCAATCTTCTGGTCCAATTATTACCCCATATCTTACTTTTTAAAATAATGCATAAGTACTTAATTGACTAAGGTTGTAAAAAAATTATATTTACTTTGTATAAAAGAATTGTGTTGTTTTTATAGTCCTCCCCGAAGTGACGTGCGTTTTAGGAAAGGTAAATACTGAAACATCAAATTGATTTGCCCTTTTCATTTATTTGAACCTCGCAGCGCGCGTTCTTTGATTGTGAAATGATTCACAGCTTTGAATGTCTCCACAGAGAGACCAGAATCGGAAAATTTTTTAAAAAAATAATGAAGAAATCCAGAGTCAAAATTTCATCATCTAGTTTCACACCACTTCAATTCGTAACCAGAGATATACAAAAAAAATTCCAGTATTCATATGAGCTAGGCAAAAGGCTCACTTATTGAAATTAGCTCACGGGCGATAAAAAAGAGCATGGAGCTAATTTCACAAATGTAAAACCTGAGAAAAACCAATGTAACATGTTACAGTATTTAGTATTTACAGAAAAAAAAAAGGATTACGCGTATTGACAGAGGGGAGAAGGGGTTGGTTCCATTCTAGTTTGCAACTGATGAATCAATGGGAACAATAATCACCAAACGTGAAGCGATCGTTCCTGCGGAGGAGAGGAACCTTTGAGTCCAGAAGTTCTGGTCTCGTGGAAGTCCTGTATAACTTTAATCAGGAACCGCGCTTTCTTTGAGCCCTGACAACTCCCACCCGTCACAAGCGAATAAAGCGATGGCATCACCGAAGGGTCCTTCGCCAGAACCGCCACCACCTCCGCCCCAACATTGACGCAAAGTGACAACAAAATCGAAGCAGAGTGCTCTTTCCCCACGCGTGACGTCACAGAACGCAGCATTCCCCTAATCAACGCCAACGCCGAACCTTCAAATATCGCACGCGCCCCGTCAGCATTCTCAGCCAGCGATGCAAGAACCGCCAATGATTCAACCACAAGCTCCTCCTTATCCGAAGAAGCCAAAATGTGTAGTAGCGCAGGAACCGCACCTGCAGCGATCACCCTTTGGTGATTCCTAGGAAACAAGAGCAACCCGAAAATCGCAACCACAGCGTTCTTTCTCCCGCAGGTTGTTCCTTCCTTAACTAGCTCTACCAAAGCCGGAATCACCTCGGGGTTCTCACCTATTATTTTCCGGTGCTCTTTCACCGAAGAGAGATAAAACATGATGGCAGCAGCTACTTGACGAACTTCTAGGCTAACTCCGTTCTTCAACACGGAGAGAATTACGGTTAGGCCCCCACTGCTTATGATATTATTTTGTCCATTCGGATGCTTAGAGAGCTTCAATAGAGCTGAGATTGCATTCTCTTGAGTGGATTTATCCTTAGATGCAGAGGATAAAAGTTCTAATAGAGGAGGCACTGTTCCCACTTCAATCAAACAAGTTCTATTGAAAATGCTGGTTCTAGCAAGCACACGAATCTCGTAAGCGGCTTTTTGTTTCTCTTCTTGCGTTCCAAACACCAGCCTCTTTGTTAGGAACCACGCTAAAAATTGCATGGCGTGTGCTGCTGTCGGACTACCTGCGGTGATGTTGTGGTTACGGTTAGATGGACTGTTAAGTGAGATTCCATTGTCGATACAGAACTGTTGGATGAGTCTTTTGAGAGATGTGTTGGGAACTAATTCTATGTTCGTCAGCTTCTCCCCTGTTTTGGGACAGGTGGTGTTCCCAGCTTTTAGCCATTTCTTAATGGAGACTCGGTCGTAGGTTTGACCCGTTGAGACCGTCACTGGATCCGTCATCAACTCGAGGGAAATCGGGCAGCGGAAATCTTCTGGATTAACGGACGTCAGTAATGCTAACGTTAACGGAGTCATATCCGTGCTGCACCTCCCTTCGGATTGATTGGTGTCTTCCATAGTTTCGAAAATGACACCTCTGCAGTAACTCAAGAAGCCTACCAAGCTGCTGAGCAACGGAACCTCTCGCTCCTCACGATCGCGACACTCTAAGCTGATTTCTTCTTCTAGGAAATTAATCTCTTTATTGCAATCGTTCCAGGTTCTAATTTGGAGGTAGTCCATGATTCCCTGCATGGAGCTGAGTTCAGGTTCGGTTCCCCTCGCGAACAGACGAAGAACAGCATGGAGAGTTTTACACGCACGCGCGTCGCCGGGGTCCACTTCGAACTTGGCTTTCCGCGCTTGCCTCGTTACTAACTCCGCCAATTCCCTCACTTCGGCGCACACGTCGAAGTCTTGAAGAGGCAAAACGTCGAGGGAGGTGGCGACGGCGCGAATGAGGCCGCGGAACTGGGATGCTACGTGTTGCGATTTGGCAAGCATTAAAAGGCGCGCACCTTGTTGTGTGCAATCTTGAATCAAGAAGTGGATCTTCTGCAAGGCGAAGTGGAGTTCTGCGAGGCAGAGGATGGTGGAGTGAGGGATTGATAAACCCCGGTCTCGAATTTCTTGAAGGAGAACTAAGAGTATGCCGATTTGGCGTATCGTTTCTCGAGCGTTGCGACGTTGTGTAGGGAATAACTGAGGTTGAAAATTGCATACGGACTGAGAAAGAGTTATGAGAGAGGCGAGAAGTGTGGGCGGAGATATGTCGTCGCATGGGTGAACCGCCGGGAATGATAGGATGCGGCGATCCCTTTGAGTCATTGGAGTGAATGAATGAATGAAAGAAGATAAGAGATGGAAGTTTGTGTTTGTCTGGACTTGGAATTCAATAGACACAGGTGTTGGTAGTTGGAAGCAAGCAAAAGCAATTATTATAGGAAGAGGAAGGTTGTGTTGTGCTCAGTGGAGAATCTTCTGGACACGTGGCACTGTATCTAAGAACGGTATTATGACTTCTCTGAGGACTGGGAGGAAAGATTCGTTTGATTAATAGGATTGGGACACGTGGAAGTTTAAGATTCCTGATTATTGTTTTTGTTTTTAACTTGAATGCAGTACTATTATTCTGTTGCCGTGCGTGGTTAGTTTGTTGGCAAAGTAGCAAATGGGTAAGTGGATTTAGATTTGGTTACAGTGAAGTTGAAGTGATGGGTGGTGGGTCCCATTGACCGCCCTAACCTTACCGACAGGTGGATAAACCATGCGCCGACGTTTGCTCCAGACAAATCTAAAGCTGCTGACTAGAATAATCAAAGTCGCGTAACAATTTAATTTCTTTTGCTGACGAGTTCAATCTTTCACTATGTAATTTCAAGCAACCTTCGTTTTTATTTTCCACTGAGTAAATAGTCTTCTTTTTTATATACAAAATATAAATATTTTTTTACTAAGCAGAATCTTATTTTATTATAAATTATTTTATTCGGACCCCTTTTAAAAAAAATGTTTAAATGCTTATAATTTACTTTAGCATACTACTTTAAAAGATAATTATAAAAGAACATTGTTATTACTTAAAAGAAATATAGTCTAATTGAAGTGTCAAGTTTATAATGATAATTAACATGAGTTTTTATAAAAAAATTATCGAAATGAAAAGTGAAAATAAAAATAAAACAAAAGAAGATATTATTTATTATATAAAATAATATAAATTACATAATTAAATTATACACTTACAAATAATTTAATTATTTTAATTTAAATTATTTTTTATTGATCAATCATGATATTAGTAAATTAGTAAGAGTTAATGGTCACACAAAGTATTCTTATTCATTTGCTAACTAGCTTAGCCCTAAATCCTTCTAATTTCTGTTATTTGAACTTTTTTTTCTAATGGATCTATTCTTCATTTCAAGGTTTTAAAGATATTTTCTTTATAATATCTCATAAACGAGTAACGTAATATCTCATATTTATTAAAAAATAGTAAAAATAAATATTCCATTGTTATTTTTAAGGAATCCTAGTTTATTGTAGCTTGGTAGGAATCACAATTTTGTTATTAAAATTTTGGAAGCTTGAGTTAATATTTAGTCCAAATTTGTAGTGTTAAAAATTTGTTTAATACTTATGATTTATTCCAAGAGAATATAAGGATAATTTTCCTATAAATATAACTCGGATAGTAATAATTACAAAATTTAATATTTAATAAAGAAAATAAAAAATGGACATACATGACCTGAATACTTTCTTCCCCAAATGGTAGTTTAAATTATTTGTATATATTTATAAGGTTAAATAGTTTTAAAATAAAGTAAAGAAAATAAATAATTTATAATGTTAAGAAGATCGGTTTTGTTGAAGTGTACGGCATGGTGGTGACACATGAATGAATGCATATGTCCTTATTAAGTGCATAATTAACTTCACATATCGATCTTTGAGGTTTTCCCGCACTGATCTTATTTGTGGTCACACATTCATGCAATGGCTTCTTCAATTACTCGCTAATCCAATTATGATATCTGACCAAACCATCCCAACACCCTTCACGTGGACCAATCACGCTGTGCCTAATATAACGCGTTTCCTTTCTATATCACAATTATTTAACAAACACAATAATAATACCATCGAAGGAAAAGTGTTAGCCATTGCAAATCTGAATTAAAATAAAAGAAATAACGTAAAAAGTCATTGTGGAGAAAATGACAATGCTTTCAACTAAAATTAATAAAATTTGTTCTGCTTTTTTTATGCATCTTCTGAGAACCAAATGAAAACGCTTTGATTGGACATGTGCTAGGTGGAAAGCTATCATTTGAAAGGTAATAATAACTAAATATGATGATAGTGGAGATGGAGGTTGAACAGGCAAAGTGGGTTGTCTTAATTTGTTAAATGAGTTACGTGGTTTATGTATGTGAATGGACAAATGTGTTAGTTATTTACAAATGTTTGTTTGTCCCTTCAAGGTATTTGTTGCTCTGCGAGAGCTGTGCTATTGGTGCTTGGATATTGGAAAATCACTTACCACTGTTCACCACTCTCGCTTTCATGTATTAGGCATAATCTACGCGTTCATAATAATTATAATGAGACGTAACTGCATCCTTTCATTCTTCTGTTGCCACCACCACACGAAATTGGATAATAATAATATAGAACAAACACCTACTACCATTTCACAATTACAAACTTACCCAAACTTTTCAATTTATACACTGTGGTTTAACTGGTTCAAGGGAATTCATGGATACTCGTTTTAATTTCAGACAAAACACTATCTCATTTGTTTTAGAAATGTTATGGCAATTTTCATTTAACTAAAATGTATTACCCGTTGTTATCACTCACCTACCACCATCTTGCCGTAATAGTTCAGGTCATGCTTTCTTTTGGTGTTAAAGCCGATAGACCCATTCAACGACTTTAAAATTATATAATAAGAAAGCGAAAAATGATGTATAAGAAAATGTGGCTTTATTTGTTACTTTTAAAATTAAATATTAAATTATTATAACACTTTAAAATGAATTTAAACATGCACCCCTAGAAGAAAAAAAATCTTTGGATATCTCTGTCAAGCATGTGTGTAGAACATTTTAAGATAATACTTACTGCTAAGATTTTGACATCTAAGTTACATTTGAATAGATATAATTATCTTACCTTATTATTAGATTTGTAAAGTTTGATGAAAATTGAATTGAAGGGTTTATATGGAATATTTGATGAGAATAATTGTGATTGGGATGTTGAAACGTAGATAGTTATTATTGTGGAAGGTCATTGATTGGTTTGATTTTGTTTTTGGTGGAAGTCAAACTTCAAAGCAGGAAGAAGGTAGGAAGGTGGCTTGTTGAACCACAAACGCAAAGCAATTGGCCTAATTATAACATCATGGAAGTGGCAGATATTTATTTGGATCAAAACAAAATATGTTTCTTCTATATCTAAAATTTCTAAGATAATAAATGTACCTGTTCAGACATTATTGGTATCTCTCAAATTTATAGATATTTTCTTTAAGATATTTTTTAATTATAACTATAGATAAAATCCATCTACATCACGGTACTAATACAATAATATCCATTCATCAAATCAAATTAAACCAAAAATCACTTTTAATTTAAATTTTATAAAAAAATATAATATAAAATATATTTAATAACATTTTTTTTAAAAAAGTTTTCATATTAGACATTATTATGCTACTTGATATTTCAGTTAGGCTAACACTTCAAGTAACAACAATAATTTGCAATCACAGAAAAAAATATTATTAAAAAAATATAAAAATTTGGAGGAACTAAACCAAAACTCATATATATTAAAAAAATAAATAAATAAAGTATACCTATTAATAAATAATTTGATATTTTAGAAATTGTACAAAGAAACCAAATATATTTTACCGATAAAACGATGCCCAAAAAAATAAAATATGGAAAAATCTGGCCTCTTACACTTATACTAAAATGATTGTTAAATGTAGTTAAGAAAAAGGCTATTAAATACTGTTTTGAAACGAAATAAAATGATATTAAAAAAATGTGAAATTAGATCAAAGGATATAATTACATAAAATATATCAATAATATTAGATATTTTTAAATAATTATTTTTTTTATTAAACTTCTTAACACCTCTATTTATTTTTTAAAATTTGTATATTTTTATTTATTTAGATAAGTAATTTTAGTTAAATGAATTAATAAATTCATTATTAATCAAAATTATTTCTATTTATTTTTGGAATTTTTTTATTTCTTAATTTAAACTACTATTTAAATTTTCATAAATATGTGTTTTTTTACAATTTTCACTTTGTATAATTTTTATATATTACTGGTAAGGTGCAAGAATATTTATTTTTATCATTTATATATATTTATGTTTAATATTAAAATTTGAATAAACAATGTTATTATACACATACTTATATTATTAATATAAATTTTTAAAACTAAAAAAAATTGTTTTATTAACTGCTAAAATAAAAAAAATAACCAAATTAAATTAATAAAATAAAATATTAATAAAAATAAAATAGGAAATTCAGAATAAAAATGAGTCTAAAACAGCAACGTATTAATTTTTTCCCTCTCTCCAAATAATTTAGTCCACACCTAGCAACTAAGTAACTAAGTGACAACAAATAAAATAAATTTTAAAACTAAAAAATTATTTTGATAAATGTTGAAATTACAAAATAGACAAAATAAATTAATAAAATAAAATATTAATAAAGATAAAATTGGAACAAATATATATATGTTATATAAAAAACCGTTATAATGGATAATCCTATATAGATATAAATATATAAGTATAGATGATATAATGAAATATTACTTATTTCAATTTACAATGTTAATTTTTTTGAACTATATAAAAATTAAAAGATAACCTAGCAAATACTAAAATAGTGAAATAATTAATTATTTCTATAAAACCGAAACAATTAGTAATAGATAAAATAAATTAAAGATAATAAAAAATTATTAAAATAAAGGAGTAATAATATAAGAAAATTAAATAAACTACAAGTTACAAGTTAGTTAAATTAACTTGTAGCTTATAATAAGCTACTTTAAAGTATTTATCAAACATTTATTGGTCAAATTAATTTATAAGTTAGTAACTAACTTATTAATCTTATCAAACACACTCTAATTTAAATAAAATAAATTAAAATATAGAGTTAAAAGTTTAGTTAAGGTTAACGCTGGATGTAAAATAAAAAAAAATTCACAACTCATAGGTAATCAAATGCATATTTTTATAATATAATAATAATAATAATAATATTATTATTATTATTATTATTCTTTCATCAGGATCCATCATTATAAAAATTACGTAGTTATATATCTAACATTATTAATACAATGTAATATTATTCCACTATATAAGATAATTCATAGTTACACTTAAGATCTTATTTTCTAATTAAAAAAACACATATGTTATTTATTAAGAAGAAACAACTTGTAGTTTCTTTAAAATTAAGAAGTCCAACTTTGGATACCATTTTTTATTGAAATTTGTAGTTAACATCATTTAAAAACCTCCGATTAGACTTCTTTAACTTAGAGCTATGTTTTTACATGTTGATGAACCAAATTTTGGACTGTCCTTAATTTCTATCTCCTCATAATCAATGGCAATACAATTGTATCCATTATCTAAACTTAACTTCAAATTTCATCTTCTCAATTCACCAAATACAACATCTTTACTTACCACAATTTGCTTACTAATTGGATGAAACAACTTGTAGCCATTGTTTTATATATTTTAACAACACTAATAGTTTTTTTTTAATATATGGAGGCAAATACTTTGAATGTATATGGTGGAGTAACCTCATGTTCAATGTTCTCTTGATCATAAAACTTTTGAAACTCTCTTGCAATGTACTTACCTCCTACATCAACTTTTAAAAACTAAGATGTCATTGTTGTATTCCACCATCAACCGAAACCTCTAAAAAGTTGTCAACACTTTACTCTTTCTTTTGATTAGGTAAACACTTGATTTTCTTGAAAAATCGTCAATGAAAGAAATGAAATATATATTTTGTCCAAAGGACTCACTCTAAATCAGACCATAGCCATCTTAATATATTAGTTCCAACATCTTTGTTGTTTTCATTGTCACATGTGTTGAGAAAGAGTTTTTGGACTATTAAGACTCTAAGTCGTCTTTACAAACATCACTAGGTTGATTACAAGGAAAAAATCCTTTTACCATGCTTTTTTATTTCAAGGTATATAGATCTCTGAAGTTAAGATGTCCAAATTGATAATGTTAAAATCATTCCTCCTTACTAACTAACTATAAAACACTCATGATTCATGAGTACTTTGATATTGATTTTGAATGTTCAATTATTGATCAAAAGTGATTTAAATAACAATTAACATTATTTTCATATACTACAAGCATTTTATCTTCTAACGTCAATACATATCCTTTTGTAAGAAGTTATGAGACTAAGATATTTTTCAAAATAGACAATACATAAGTGATGAAAATTTGACTATCATTTTTTCTCCTAATTAATATCTCTCCAACCCCTTTTGTTATCAAAATTCGATCATCAATAAAGTTTATTTTTACTTCTTGATTTATTATTTTCAAACCAATCTTTCATTCTCATCACGTGTCAAACATTTTACATTAAGACACCAACAACCCTCTCCAACACTTCCTCTTTTAAGTGTTGGGAATCATTAAGAGAACTAGTTTTAAATCTTTATTTTTCTCTTCTTGAGACATTTGAGTTTCATTTGCTCTAGAATTAGGATACCAACAACAATGGCCTAATGACCAAGCTTATTACAACCGTAGTATTTAATACGTATAGTGCTGTTACATCCTTTCTTTTGTTGACATTCAATGCTTTTTCTAGTATCTTAAACCTAATTTCCTTCAACTATACCTAAATCATGCCTCAATCTATCTTTATTCTTCTTCTTTTTCTTCATTATGTTGTTTGTTGTTTGGGTTACATTGAATTGAAATGCTTGTTTAGTCTTTCTTTCTTCACTCCTTTCAATCCTCCTTTGTTCATATGACTTCAAACTTGACTCCTTGATCACACTACTATATGATCAAATTTCAGTGATAATGTACACAACACATTTTTTATAATTTACAATTCAACTAGTTTATCTCTCAAGTAAATTTTTTGAAATACAAGGTATCTTCCAATTATCATAGTTCTTCATCTTGGATGATTCGTGGGAATGGAACTTGATGTTGTTTATATTGAAGCAATAACTACTTTGAGAAAACTTCTAAGATAACTTCTTCAAGAATGGTTGTAGTAACTCTTCTTTTGAACCTCGATATGAATTGCTGGAACATAACACATAATATATACCATTTATTGAGAAGAAACATGGTATGTATACAGCAAGAGACAAAACAAAAAACAAAGAGAATAACCAACTCAAGATGTCCTGCTATGTTTATTCTCGAACACAAGAACCAAAAATACGACTATCTATATCCAAGCAGGATTCTTCAATGGTGTGACAACAGCTTTCACCTGGAGGTAGTTGTGAAGACTATAGATTCCTTTCTCCCTGCCAATACCACTCATCTTGTACCCACCAAAAGGAATTGCAGCATCAAAAACATCAAAGCAATTAATCCACACAGTTCCAGCTCTCAATGCCCGCATCAATCTGTTGGCCGTGTCCACGTTCTTGGTAAACACGCCTGCCGCTAGACCATAACGTGTTCTATTTGCCCGTTGAATTACTTCATCAATGTCCCTAGTATAAGTAAAATTTTATTAAAAAAATCCCATGATACTTCATTAAAATCAACATGTTTGGTTTTTGTTGTTAGGATTTACAAAAATGGTGTTGTCTCTTTATTCAGGTGGGCCACTTCCAACATGAACGATGACGATGAAATTAGTTCATTTAGAAGAATCCACCAATATTAGGATGATGTATCACCACATATTTGCGGAATTAATTTGATTAAAAAAATTTAGTATAGGAAAGTGAGCAATCAAATTTCACTCACTTGAATTTCAAGATGGACTGAACTGGACCAAATATTTCGTCTTGTGCTATCACCATGTCATCCTAATTATCAGCACTTGTTAGAAAAAGCTTCAGTATAGAATCTTGTCTTACTCCATTTATGCAAATTACTTGTGGCAAATAATCAATACCTGAACATTTGAGAAGACAGTTGGCTGGATAAAGAATCCTTTTGAGCCCAATCTATTCCCCCCACATTCAAGGGTAGCATTGCTTTCAATCCCAGACCTTATGTAACTAAGGACTTTCTCAAATTGTTCTCCGTCAATCTGGGAATTTTGCATGAACCGTGAAATAGTGTCAATTAGTTACACCAGATAGTATGATCAATGTATTGTTCCATTAAACATCAACTTTTTGCATGCCCTCATGATTCTAAGGAGGAAAAAAAAGTAAAAGAAAGAAAGAACGAGTCAAGTACAAGAAGACATTTGTCACTTCGAAAGAAAATTACCTGAGGACCTTGTTCAACACCTTTCTTGAATGGATCTCCAACAACACGTCTCAAAGCCCGTTTCTTTGATTTCTCCAAGAACTCATCATAGACACGCTCATGTACAAAAGTACGAGATCCAGCACAACAACATTGCCCCTACAATGAATCCAACATTAGGCATTAGCTTTCTTCTTCTTAAATTTTAGGTTAAAGGAAGCGATGGAATCTGGGAATAAACCTGATTAAAGAACAGAGCAAAGTGTGCAAGTTCAACAGCCTTGTCAACATCAGCATCCTCGAACACTATGAAAGGTGATTTCCCTCCAAGCTCCAATGTCACTGGCTTAAGATTGCTTCTTGCAGCCAATTCAAGTACAATTTTTCCAGTATCTGTCGAGCCAGTAAATGCTAGCTGCAAAAATATAATAGAATTCTTTTTTAACTTTATATGTTGATAAAAATGGTTTGCTTACCACTATGCTCAAGCTGAAGGATACAATCACACAGACGATAAACAAATGGATGCCACTGTTCTCACACTAACACTAGACAGCATGAACCAATTTTCCCAAATATGTACGATGAGTTTTAATTTAATGTCCATGATAGTCATTACTCTTCTGTCATGAGTAGCAGGCAACAACAAACATGAAATAGACTTGCATGGGATTCAGACCGTACTCAAATATAATACACCATGACAGACTGTACCCTTAACACCAGTGGCAGATCGTAATAGGGTGGGAGAGCCTCTTCCTCCAACCCCGTCGCAGATCCATCGTTTTCGACCTTCTTCCTCCAAAGCAGAGAAAGGGACCAATATTGTTGGTGATTAAGGTGGGTATAGTTGTTCCTTATCCTTTATTCACGTGTAGAAAAAGGAGGAGTCGGTTCAGATACCTTGCGACTTATGGAGAATAGATTCTAGTGACTTTGCATAGAGATTAGACACTAAAACTAAGCTTAATTTGAGTATATTATTTTGATTCTCGAAAATTATTGGTAAAGATCCACCACTCTTTCACACTAGCAATTCAGACTTTCAAGATTAGAACTAGAACAGAAACATGTTTAAAATCAAGACAGGTTCATTCTTGACTCATTGCAAAACTGCAAAGCAATAAGAGAGTCTAAGATGCTTGGTTCCCAAAATACCTTGTCCACGTCCATATGGCTTGCAAGAGCTGCACCAGCAGTTGGGCCATACCCAGAAACTACATTCAGAACACCTTTCGGAAGACCAGCCTGCCCAATGGGTGAAAATTATAAAATACAAATTATCTCGGGAAGCACAAATATAAATGAAATGGTCATCAGAACTAAGCGGCTATAGTACTTCATTGACAATTGACATATCATATCAAAACATTCTGTATTTCTTTATATCTTCTGCAACATTACTCCAAAACCTATTGAGATAATGAATACCTCATGAAAAATTATAGAGAAAAACATCCATGAAAACCTTTTGTGATTGTGACATGAATGAACATTGTACAAACTTCATATTTTAAGTACACGTTGACAAAGCAAACTGTGGTTACTAGTAGATTTTTAAGTTCATCGGCTATATCCAGTCAGGTAGAATTTATTAATAGTCCATGGATGAGGTTTCGTTCATGTAGGGGAAGGGGTGCCTTCCCCCAACTAGAGAACGTGATCTTTGCTTCATTGGTTTTCCAATTTTCTCGGTAGGTAAAAGCAGAATGAAGTGTCACTGGAGAAATGTTAAAGGGGAATAAGAAATTACAAGGTCAACTAACAAGTGTTCAGTTTATGACTTGATGACTAGATATTCGACTGTGTCCATGCATAGGAGACAGGAAAAACATAGGTTGAGTTAGGAGCTGACCTCATGAAATAGTTTTGCAACTAAGAGAGCTGTTAGTGGTGTTTGCTCTGCAGTCTTCAGGACAATGGTGTTACCACATGCCAGAGCTGGTCCAACTTTCCAAGCAAACATAATTAAAGGAAAGTTCCAAGGTATAATTTGTCCTGCTACACCAACTGGTTCATGCAATGTCTGAACATGATAATCTCCATCAGCTGGGACGGTCAACCCGTGAATTTTATCCGCCCAACCTGAACAATAATGATTGTTAGGATGAGGGAGTCAACAAGAAACTTCTTAAAACAAAAAACAACGATGGATTAACATAATAAACGCCCAGGCCTAACTCCTGTTACAGTTCTTACCAGCATAATAGTGAAATAATCGCACAAACAATGGAAGTTCTGACTTGGCAGCCTGTTCAAAAGGCTTTCCATTGTTCCATGTCTCCAGAGCAGCAAGCTCATCGCTGTGTTTCTCAACCAAATCAGCAAAGCGAAGCAATATTCGACTTCTTTCCTGAAGGAGTTATCCATAAATCATTATCAAACATTAATTGAAGGTTGAACAAGAGAGGATGATACTCAGGAAATGCCTACATATGCAGTCATTTTAGGCCAAGGCCCTTCATCAAAGGCCTTGCGAGCTGCTGATACTGCGCGGTTGATGTCTTCAACATCCCCTTCAGCAACATTAGCAATCACTTCTCCCGAGCGCGGGTCATAAGCTGGAAATGTTTTCCCTGAGACGACAACAAATTGAAGATAAGGTCCATCACATGATTTTGCAACTGGGATAAGCTAACTTCTTTTCACATGAATCGAGACCCAATATTCATTCTTAAAGACAACCTAACCGTGATTTTGGTAAACACGTTATAGTAGTACGTGTTCAAATTTCAGTTGGAAGAGTTCAGAAGTATTTTTAAGTTCCGAGCAACAAATTCTTCTGTCTTCATTTTGTGCATTGAAATTTGCAAAAATACTTTCTCAACTTTCTTTTAAACGTAACCTTATTTATAGGGTGCTCAAACAAGAATCCGAGCATGCTATGCCAAGATTTTTTCAAGCTAGACACACCTGATGCAGCATCCACAAATTGTCCATTTATCAGGTGCTGTGTATAACGTATTGGAACTTGTGGAGTGATTAGGTCCTCAACTGCTGCAGCCGTGCTAAATCTGTTAATGTTTCTTCCTGCTGTAAACAAAAAAAATATGTGGAAGTTTCATGAAACGAATTGAATAATGCATTCTGATAATCCAGTTTTGAATCACTACATTTAATATTGATATTAGCTACACTCCATACACCATTATAAACTATATATATAGACAGTGGGAGAAATGGAGAGTCCCTGAACTTAAATTATATAATTCTATACAATAAATTTGTTGTTCAAAAGCAAAAGTGAATTTTCATATCCTTTGGAATCTGGGAAACTCATGGCATATTCATAAAGGAGTAGGAAACCAATTAAGTATTAACATAACAAAAAGATGAGGGTGAAACTGAGCTGGTCACCTAATGAGTGAAGCAGAGAAGCAGCTCCAGAAGAAGAAGAAGAAAAAGAGAGAGAGCGAGAGAGTAGCGAGGAAAGTCTTCGAGCAGCCATCATCAAAGATTGTTTTCTTGCTTCTTCGTCTTATCCTCCACCTTCTTCTTCTTCTTATGAATCATAAAACAGACTTTTTTCATAGATAAGAATGGTTTCACCATGCATCCATGCTTTGCCATCATAACCGCTATCTTAAAGTGTGACGTGGTGAATGCTCAACTTACGGGTTTGAATAGGAGATCAATGTGTTGAATTTAGGATAATTGATATTTTTTTTATTTGTTTTTACACCCCGTTATTGATATTTGAAATACTTGGTTTATATTATTAGCCTTTGCGAACTAAGTTGACGCTAATACATCAATGTTTGCATTTTATGGGTTTCATTATATCCCTTCTCATTTTTTTTTAACTAAAAATTAATATTTATGTTTTTTTTTATTTATTGGATAAATCCAGAATTCTATTAAATATTAATTAATTTTTTTTTATAAAAAATAAAATTACTTGTTGAAATTTTAGAACAACTATAATATTTTTTTAAGGCAAAAAGTATCTAATATATTTGGAAAGAACGAAAAGAAAGAACAAAAAATTATTAATTATATATTAATATAGTGAAAGAAAAAATCTTTAAATAAAACAAAAATTAAAAAACAAAAACAAAAAAATATAAGTTATTTTTAGGTTCCTGAATAAACGAAAGATTTACATTATTGAACTTTCTAAGAATTGATATTCTCATGTCACAAAGAATAAAAATACTAAAAAGAGATAAAAATTATTAGATGTACCTCCTAAAAACGATTTATTCAATATAAGTGACGTTTATGTTTTCTACATCATTAAAAGAATCACACAAGAAAAAAAAAATGTATAATTGGAATTGTGAATAGAAAGAAAATATCTTGAAGTGTCCCATTAATGCAAGAAATTTTCATGAAAATTAAAATGAATTGTAATAATAAGTGAAATGGGATTTATTTGTCTTCCCTAAAAGTGAATGTAGCACTAATTTTTCCCATGGCCAAGAGTTTTGAAATAAGATAGTTTTAGAATAAAATTAAAGTATTATTTGAAATTTGTAATTAAGTGTGAAGAGATAAATCATACAAAAAATGCTTGTATTTCTGTTAGGCAATAAGAATTTTGTGAAGGTGGAGGTGGAAGATTGCGGGGACCATGGAAAAGAATGTAGTTTCTTTTGTATTATAAATTCATCTCCATATCTATCTATAATCAGCACAAAAGAACCACAGAATTTTGGAAAAAGTAAAACAAAAGATAAATTTAACAAAAAATGGAAAATTGGACACTTGTTGAATACTTAACAAAGAGACATAGATGCGCCGTGTCCTTCTCCTGTGTCTCATTTACTCATCTACCAAGAGCTTTCCAAATTTGTCCTCAACGCCTCTATCTAAAAAAGTTCACAAAATCATGTAAAACTTGATCAATTTTAAAATGTAAAATTTTAATTTAATGCCTTTTATATATTTTTTACAATATAACGCAAATATAAATTTTCACGGTATTATAATATAATTAAAAATAGATTTAATTTAATCTATGTATATGATTTCTTTATTAAAACTTAGTATATAATTAAAATATCTGTTTATTTTGTAAATGTATATATGAAATATCAAACAAAGTATATTACTTACAACAAACAATTATCAAATATTTTTTATAAAATAAAATAAAATAAATAAATTTATTTTACCATAAATATTTACTGAATTTCTTTTTCAAAAATGTTAATTACTTATAAGAAGTATTTAAATCATCAATTTTAATTTTTCAAAATTAGTTTCCAAAACAAAATTTAGACAAGTAATTATATATTTCTTAATATTTATTATAAATTATTTTAAAATTTATTATGTAAATATAAATTTTTAAAAAATCAGAATTAATATATATATATATATATTAAAAAAAATTATATAATAAATATATTAATGTTTTCTTACGAAAATTTTAAATTTTTTCAAATTTATATTTTTTTTTCCATATTATTTTAGAATGGATAAATAAACTTTACCAAATTACTAAAGTGAAATTTAAATGTAATTTACCAAACAAAATACAGTACTTACAATATCAAAATTATTTGTGTAAAATAAAATAAAAAATTCCTTTACCATAAATATTTTTACCAATTTTTTTTAAAAATTTAATGAATTATAAAAATTATTTAAATCATCAAATAGTGTCTAAAAATATTTTTGAAAAATAATTATATATTTATTACTATTTATTACAAATTATTTAAGACAAGTTTTAGTGATAACTATTAGTTTTCTTCTAATTTATTTTATTTTAAATATTTCTTTTATTTCACTTATTTTTTAATTATTTAAATTCTATAGCTCTACATTATTTTATTTTATTCTATTTCATTTTCATTTGAAATCAAATATATATATATATATATATTGTTCCTGCTAGGGAGATGGGACCTAGAGAACTGTTGAAGTCTTCTTCTCCTTCCTTCGGTCGGGCAGGTGGTTGAGTGATGAACTGGGATCCTTCTCTTCCTTCTGCTTATCTTTCGACACTCGGGACTCGGTCGTCGGGTGAACACCGGATGGTGGGGGTACCTGCGAAGGCACTCCGACGCTCAAGTCAGTAAAGCGGGTGGTTAGCTCTCAGGTAGGTGAACAGTAATAATGACATAC